>Ga0306915_100528_pt1 | contig 14287 bp, 18 predicted proteins | sample AntDeeMetag20061_FD_190427 | JGI IMG/M metagenome (GOLD analysis project Ga0306915, IMG submission 190427) | Saline lake microbial communities from Deep Lake, Antarctica - Metagenome TFF 2006 #1 (v2) (version 2) | ecosystem: Environmental > Aquatic > Non-marine Saline and Alkaline > Saline... | reverse complement strand
ATTGAAATGAAATGGCCCGTTCCCCGCGAACGCGGGGATGAACCGCATACCCATTGGATCAAGGCCCGCTAGAAAAGGACGGATTCATCCTATATCACAGCGGACAAGAGGCAGTGACTACATGACACCCCAAGACTACATAACCCACGGCTGGGCGCTCTGCGCCATCCCCGCTAACAGCAAGGCGCCGCGCGGTAGTGGCTGGCAGCAGGCCGGCGCTGCGGCCGCCGAGTGCACCGCCAACATGGGCGTGGTACACGGCCTGTCCGGCACGTGCGCGATCGACATTGATGATATGGCTTGCGCACGTGACGCCCTGGCCGCGGTCGCCGTGGATCTGGACGCGCTACTAGCAGCGCCGGATGCCGTGCAGATCAGCAGCGGGCGCGAGAACCGCGCGAAGCTGCTGTATTCCGCGCCGGCCGACGGGCCGAACAAGCGCCACGCTCTCACGTGGCCAGATACCGGCTGCGTGCTGGAGCTGCGCGCGGGTGCGACGCAGGACGTGTTGCCACCCTCAGTACACCCAGACACTGGCGCGCCTTATGAGTGGATAGGCGACTGGCGCGCACTGCCGGAGCTGCCGGACGCGCTGGCTAAAATCTGGCGGGAGTGGGGCTTAGCGAAGGAAGCCATGCAGGCGGCCTGCCCATGGGCCAAGGCACAGCCGGCGCGTGTGCCGCAAGGCGTGACGGCCAGGACATACAGCCCGCCCGCGGGGGGCGGCGATGTGATTGGCACATTCAACCGTGCCTATTCGCCAGGCGATAGCTTGGTCGCAAACGGCTACCGTGCCGCGGGCACGCGCTGGATGGCGCCTGACAGCAGCACGGGCATTCCAGGCGTTGTTCGGCTGCCTGACAGCGACCGCATATACAGCCACCATGGCAGCGACCCACTCAGCGACGGCTTCAGCCATGACGCGTTTAGTGTGTACTGCCAGGTGGAATGCAACGGCAATGTGTCCGCGGCCGTGGCCACCGCGGCGGATATGCTGGGGCTAGAGACGCCGCCGCTAAGCGCTGAGGATCAGCGTATTGTGGATGGGGTGATGGGGCGTGTGGCGCCTAGCAATGTGATCGACATTAAGGCCAAGGCGCCGAAGGAGCCCGTAAAAGAGACGCCGCCAGATCCAGGCCCCATACCGGTAAACATGCTGAAAACCGCTGAGCAATGGCTGAAAGATCAGGTGCACTCATACAAGCACGATGCAGTGCGACAGGTGGTGCTTTCGTTTGCCGGCGCCACGACAGCACGTCGCTATGTGACCCGGCAAGGCCAGCCTACAACTACTTTTTTCGGTGTCTGCGATAGTAGCGTGGCTGGCATGCGGCCGATGAAGGGCGCAATTTTAGGGCTTACTAAAGCTATCGGCGACCGTCATTCAATGCGTGGCGGCAAGCTATCATCCGATTATCTGGTATATAGGGCGCTGCTCAGGTGTCCGCGCTTGTACTGGATAACGGACGAATACGGCTATGCCGTACAAACCGCGCGCAAGCAGCAGAATGGCGCGCAGGAGTCGGCGCTTGCTGTGTTGCATGATTGCTATACGGGATCGACGCTTTATATCGACCCGGATACGGCAGTAAGTGGCAACAAGGAGCGCCGCTGGGATGAGTGCGATATTTATCACCCGACCGTCACGATGATGTCCCTTCTATCCCATGATCACCTGTCGGCGCTGGCACAGCGCAGCGAGTACGGCCGCGGCACGCTGCAGCAGACGTTGATGGTTATCCCCAGCGAGGATGCAAAACTTAGCGATGGGCATAGGCCCGAGATACCGGCGGCATTGATCGAGCACGCCAAGAGCGTGCGGTCAGTGCCTGGCATTGCGGGTGCTGAACAGACGGCTACCATGCCGCCGCAGATGACGACGGTTAGCGAAGGCGACAACGTGCATGAGATATATGAACACGCACGCGCGCGGATGATTAGGTATATGGATACGCCAGAGCGCCAGGCGTGGCGGGGCATGGTGCATGGCTACATGCAATCCGTGCGGCGCATGGCGTGCAGCCTGGCGGCTTGGGATGAGCCGGAGCGTCCGTGTGTCACTGCCGAAATCGCGGGCTGGTGCGGACTATGGGCCGAGCGGTGCTTGATGCAGATCGTGCCGCGGCTGGAGGTGACGGCGCTGGATCATGATGGGCCTGATGTTTTTCAGCGTGTCCTTGAGGTGCTGTTTACACGCGGCAAGAACATGACTGCAAGAGAAATCGCCAAGACTTGCAGGCCGTTTCAGTCTCTGACGCAAGCCGAACGTGACGAGTTGCTAACCCGCATGGCAGATGACGGCTATGTCATTGCGACAAAGACCAGCCAGTCGATTAAATACATGGCGGCCAAGCAATGAATAAGGCATTGCGTACGGCGGCTGTCGGTGGTATAACTGGACGCATGAGCGAAAACACGTCAAATAACCTATTGAATTGCATGGCTAACGTGCAAAAGGTGCCGACAGGTGCCGACAGGTGCCGACAGGGGGTGTCGGCACCTAATTTTTTAGCAGAATCAGCAGCATACTAAGGGTGCCGACGCCGCCGACACTTATATGTATATAGAGTATATAAGGGTGTCGGCACCCCACCGTCGGCACCTTTGATTAAAGCATTGATGTATAAAAGAAAAAAGGTGCCGACACCCCCTAAAAATGCCGCCGGCACCGTCGGCACCTTAGAAAAATGATTGCCCCAACGCCGTAACTACGGCACAATAAACCAACGGCTGTGGTGGCCCTAAGATATTCAGTGATAAACAAAAGTCTGTCGTTCTTCCCGAGGTGTATCACTGCACCGCCACCACCGGGTAGGACGACAGACTTTTTTTTGGGATTACATATGACACTCACCCCCCAGCAACAAACAGCCGCATCGGCTATTTTACAATGCCTGTCAGGCGAAACAGACCACACCCACACAGTCTTGGCCGGACACGCCGGCACAGGCAAGACCTACACCGTGGGCCACATAGTCCAGGCGCTAGTAGACAAGGGTTATAGCATCCACCTTGCGGCCCACGCACACACGGCAGTCGCACAGCTACGCGCGGCCCTACCTGCCGACACGCGCGCCGCTGTGTGCTGCTCAACCATCTTCAGCGCCCTAGGGTGGCGATTCAGCGCCAAAAGCCAGGCGGCGGTTGAGTCAGGCGCGCACAGGCTGTCTGGCGTGGACGTGGTGGTGGTGGATGAGTCATCCATGGTTGACGACCGCATGTTTGATTCGTTTTTCAGCCTGGCAGCGCGTTGCGGCCTGCGTATGCTTTGGGTAGGAGACCCTGCCCAGTTACCACCTGTCGATCCCGGAAACCATAAGGCCCGCTCGCCAGTATTCGCGCGGGTACAGGATCAGCACCGGCTGAGTGAAGTGGTACGCCAGGCCGAGGGTAGCCCAATCATCCGTGCGTCGATGTACGTGCGCGAGTGTTTGGAGGCCGGCACTAAGCCGGACGTGGGCGAGCTGGCCGAGCGTGCTGGCGACGCTGCCGACGGCAGTAGTGCTGTGTCTATCGCCACGGGTGGCGTGGCCGCCGTCGCGGACTACACGCAAAGCGCTGTGCGTGCCAGGCTAGACGCACGCGCAATCGCGTTCCGCAACAAGACCGTGGACGCCATAGGCCGCATGGTGGCCGCGGCACTACACCCGCAAGGCGCGCATCGGCTAGTGGCTGGCGACCCCGTTACATTCGGCGCGCGGTACGGCGAGAGAGTGCCGACGAATAGCAACGCGCGCGTTGCGGCTGTGAGTGACGGCACTGCAAAGCACGGCGTGGCGGTTCTTGACTGCCTAACCGTAGGGCTGGATCTGGATGGTGGCGAGCGGGTTGATGTGTATACCCCCGCCAAAGCCGACGACCTACGCCGCGTTGTGGGCGCGCTCAAAAGCACGCACGCCCGCGACAAGCGGCTGGAAAAAGCGTGTAGCGATAAAGGCGACACGCATGGCGCTAGCCTGGCGCGTACCGGCTACCAGGATGCGGGGGCGATGATCCAGCAGATACAGGATGAGTATGCGGATCTGCGCTTGCTGTACAGCATGACGGCACACAAGGCTCAGGGCGGCACTTTTGACGTGGCCATAATTGACTGGCGCGACATGCAGTCGTGCTCGTCAATCGAGACGATGTGTCGCCTACTCTATGTAGCTGTCACACGCCCGGCAAAATATCTGGTGATTGTCGCGTGACAGGCTTGCATTGTTCCCCTATTGGTGTATTATAGGAACTAGAGATAAGGACAAAGCAACCGGACAATCTGATGAACATAACCCCGCTACATGCAGTCACCGACACCAACAAGCTCGCGACAATCGCTGACGACATGAAGAAAAACGGATGGACTGGCAACCCAGTATTGATTGACGACGATGAGAGCAACGAGCCCAAGGCATTGACTGGATCGCACCGCATTGCTGCCGCGGCTATTGCCGGGATCGATGTGGAGCATTACAGCCTAGCCGAGACGGACATTGACCTCGGCGCGATTTTTTTCGACTGCAACGACGATGACGACATTCTCGAAGTCATCGAGGCGGGTAGCGACGAAGAGGCTATTCGCATCATGAGCGAAGAGGTTGAGTCCAACTAAAATTTATTCCATCTTATAAAACAACCGGAGACAGAAATGAGCGATCGCGAAGTGCATATCGAACATCCGGCCATGCCCGACGAAAGCCTGTGCGGCTATACCATGGGCCGTGGCTGCCGTGTCGCACAGGAGGGCCAGAGCGTGACATGCGAGGCATGCCGGGCCGTGGTGCGTTTCTGCCGAGCGGTGCGAATTGGCGAATGTCTGGTTGAGACACGGGAGCGCTATCAGCGAGCCAAGCGCCAGAGCGTGACATGCACACCACGCCATACGACCAAAGTCTTATAAATATTGCTCTGAAACGCTTGACTATGGGTAACCCAGATGATATAGTGGACACACACTAAGGAATTCGCCAAGGCAAACGGAGAATATTATGAAATCTGCTGTAATTTACGATAAACCGGAGAGCACCATGAGCAATTATTACGTAATCAGTACCGACTACAACGGACCGAACGCTGCCGAGCATCTGAACAGCAACACAATAGAGATACGAAACGAGCCAATGCGCGGCAACAGCGGCGACCGACCAGAAATAACAGACGGCTGGTGTGGCACGACGAATGACTGGTCGGTTTATGCCCATGGTGAATATGAAACGCTCGAAGCGGCTCGCGCTGCGCTGCACCAGATTGAGCCGGCAACACGCCCTGATACCAGCGGCCTACACTGTGATGAAGCGACATATGAATCTTTTCTCGTCGGAGCGTATGACCTGCAGTCAGAAAACGAGGTGGGCGACTGGCTGTACGACGGGATGAGTGAAAGTGTGACTGCCGAAACGACAGACGCCCAACTCGCTGAATTGGCCGGTGATTTCGAGCTCATCGCGAATGAGGAGGGCATGGGACTTAACGACGAGGCGATCGGCATTCTGTGTAAATACCGCGACGAGCTACGCGAAGATGTCTAAACGCAGCCAGGCGCAGCGGGCCGCAGAGGCCCGCTACGAAGCCAAACGCAGGTCGCGACCTACGGTGCTGCTCCGGCTAACCGACGCGCAGTCGGAATGGATTGAGCAACAGCGACAAGCCGGAGACAGTCGCGCGCATACGGTGGCGCGGCTATCCGGCCTGAGCGCTATCACTCACTAGGAGAAAAACCATGGAACTAACCCTAAATTTGACCCAGCACGAAACCACCGCCGAGCAGTCCTATGCAGGCGTGCGCTCAATGCATAGCATGCACACCACGCCATACGACCAAAGTCTTATAAATATTGCTCTGAAACGCTTGACTATGGGTAACCCAGATGATATAGTGGACACACACTAAGGAATTCGCCAAGGCAAACCGGGGAAAACTAATGAGCAGCAATGAATACGGAAACCCATATAATCCGAGCCAAACGATGGTCGGGCTCGAAGCGGCTCGCGCCAAAGCGATCGACGAAGCAACTCGGGATCTTGGAATAAAGTACGACAGGGGAGAGGGGCCCATGCCCGCAGCGCTGAGAAATGATTACCGGTTGTTTGCGGTGCAGCTCGCATCGCAAATGCAGATGGCTAGGGAGGGGTATGAGGGCTTCAATTCTTTTGAAGATGACGACAAACGTCTTTGGGCCGCTCTTGATTTTTTAGTCGATATGAGGCTTCTGGATAGAAATCTGTCTGCCGTTATTCCTAAACAAAAGGTTCGCACTAAAGATTCCATTGCCAACGAGAACACAAAATCCATTTCTCTGCCCGACTAGAATTAAGGTGCCTGAACGAAGCAAGTCACAGCGGGCCGCAGAGGCCCGCTACGATGCCAAGCGGCGATCTCGACCTACGGTGTTGATTCGACTCACCGATTCGCAGGCATCGTGGCTAGAGCAACAGCGACAGGACGGAGAGAGCCGGTCGCATACGGTGGCGCGGCTATCCGGCCTGAGCGCTATCACTCACTAGGAGAAAAACCATAGAACTAACCCTAAATTTGACCCAGCACGAAACCACCGCCGAGCAGTCCTATGCAGGCGTGCGCTCAATGCATAGGGTGTATCCCCAATGTGACCAGCGGCAGCCGATTGACCGGCTGCGCGACTACTACCGGCGCGAAGCACGTCGTCTGAAAAAGGAGAATAGATCATGAGTGACCGAGACGTACATATCGAACATCCAGCCACACTCGGCGAAAGCCTGTGCGGCTATACGCTAGGAGAGGGCTCTCGGACGGCACAGCCTGGCGACGTTGTGACCTGTGGCCCATGCCGGGCTGTGGTGCAGTTTTGCCGCGTCATGGTGCGCATTGGTGTACTGGATCAGTCGCCGGCGCGTTATCAGGCGGACGTGACGTGACTCTTTCCAAGCACGGCAAACGCATCGGCCGACCGCCGAACCCGCCATACCTGAAACCGACAACGGCGACGTTTTCACTCCCGGCATGGCTGGCGGAGTGGCTCCGAAAACAGCCGAATCAGTCTGAGACAGTGCGGCGTGCTGTAATTGATCAGCATAAATTGACCCCGCTGGAGGATGATCGAGATGTCAGATGATGCAGATAGGGCGCAGCAGGTGGTGGAGCAGTATATGGAGCGTGCCATGGCGGCCGCTCACGGCGAAACCGCAAATGAGTGCGATGAGTGTGGCTATTTGATCCCATCGGCTCGTCAAGTTGCGCTGCCGGGCGTCCGGCACTGTGTTGAATGCGCCGAAATGCTAGAGCATCGGGCCAAGAGGTTTTCACGATGAAACAACCGACAGACGAAAGGCACGCATTTGACAGGCGCCGCATGTACGCCGCGGCCCGATGGGACAATGATGGACAGCCCGCGAACACGTCGGCTGCGATGGCCGATGCTTATGAATGGATGGTTTACTTCAGGATGCGGGAGACGGAGCCGGGGCTTAGGCAGTGTATGAAACAACTGGTTAAATTCGGCTCCGAGGTGGATTCGTGAACATCGACAATAGCAACGCAATACCTAATTCCAGGGCGGTGTTTAACGTGGATGTTAGGCCGGTAGAGCGGGGTAGGGATTGATATGGCTAACCCAGTAGGTAGGCAAAGAACCACCGTCGACGACCTAAAGAAAGACTGGAAGCAGATCATAATGGACTGCGGCCAGGATGTCCACCAATGACAGAATTTCCCGTATAGAAAAGGGATTAGCTTGCGAAAATGCAGTTCAACACCTTAAAACCAGTGGATAGGAGCCGCCAGATGACAAAATCTATACGCCCAATTCGGATTGAAAACAACATTGCGTTTGTGCCCCTCACTCGCGGCCTTGAGGCGATCATAGATGCTGACGATGTGCATATGGTTGAATCCTACAACTGGTGCGCTATGCCTGGGGCTAACACGGTCTATGCGATGCGTGTAGATAGATCATCCGGCATCCTCAGCACTATATATTTGCACCGATTTATTTCTGCTGCGCGTGGAAAAGAACAAGTTGACCACATAAATAGCAATGGTTTGGACAACCGTAGAACAAACCTGAGAGCGGCAAGCTGTGTGGAAAACAAGCGGAACACAAAACTTCAAGCATCTAACACGTCAGGCTATAAAGGTGTTCACTGGCTTAAAAGCGCCGGGAAATGGCAGGCAAGGATCAGGACAGAACTAGGCCGTAGACATCTAGGACTGTTCACAAATCCAGAAGATGCGTATAACGCTTACTGTGATGCCGCCAAGGTTTATCATGGCAACTTTGCAAGGCTGAAATAAGGATGCAGCCCGTGCAACAGCTTGAATCATGGCCGACAGACACCCTCATAGAATACGCACGCAACCCGCGAAAGAATGACCACGCAGTTGATCGTGTGGCAGCCGCTATTCGTGAGTTTGGCTTCAGGGTGCCTATCCTGGCAAAGTCTGACAAAACAATCGTTGATGGACACCTACGGCTGAAAGCAGCGAAGAAGCTAGGACTGGAAGAAGTGCCTGTATTGTTGTGCGACGATATGACAGACATTCAGGTAAGGGCCTTTCGTCTAAGCGTGAACAAGGTTTCTGAATTCGCCGACTGGGACGACGAAATGCTCCGGGTTGAGCTGGACGCGCTAGGCGTTGATGGCTTTGATATTGAGTTGACGGGCTTTAGCTTGGATGAGATTGCCGAACTACAGATCGAGGAAGCGCAGGAAGGGTTGACCGACGATGACGCGGTGCCAGAAGCGCCAGAGCAGCCTGTAACGGTTGAGGGTGATGTATGGGGTCTCGGCTCCCACAAAGTTATGTGCGGGGACTCCACTAGCATTGATGCGGTCCACGCCCTGACTAATGGGTGCAGGTGGGATGTCTGTTTAATTGACCCGCCGTATGAGCTGGAAAGCCTATACGGGAAGTCGATACCAGACGCTCAACCTGGTAAAAAGCTAATTGTAATGTGGGATTTTAAGAGATTCGGTATAGCCCCCTGCGCTGCGATAAGCGCAGGGTGGCAACCGCAATACGAATTTATCTGGGATTGCGTTCAATCTTGGTATACTCCAAATAGACCGTTGCAACGACACAAGGCGGCGGGGGTTTTTGGAGATGACCCGTTTTTTGACACTGAGAAGTCGATTATAAAAGACGGCAAGGATAGAGGAAAAAAAAGAACAGTATCAAACACTCGCGGAACTAGCGAGTACCAACCCCTAGACGGAGCTAAGCATATAGCGACAGTTGAGGCTTTCCCCAACACAATGCAAAAAGACGAGCACGGCCACGGCAAGCCTATGGCCTGGATTGAAGCCATATTCAACGGGGTCGGAGGGTCGATTTATTTGGACTTGTTCGGCGGCAGCGGTTCAACCCTAATCGCCTGCGAAAAAACCAACCGCCAATGCCGGATGATGGAACTCGACCCCAAATACGTTGACGTTATAATCAAGCGCTGGCAGCAATATACAGGCGGCGAGGCCGTACTAGAATCGACAGGCGAGACATTCAACAGTAAGATAAGCGCATGACCAAGAAAAGAATTACCAAACCCCCACACGCGCCCACAGAAGCCACACGCCAAACCGTGCAGCTTCACACGATGGTGGGCACAAATCAGACAGACATCGCCCGCGTACTGGACATTGACGAAAAGACTCTGCGCAAGTATTACCGAGATGAGCTAGACCTGGCGAAAGCAAAAGCCAATGCTACTATCGGCGGGGCACTGTTTAACAAGGCCAAGGGCGGGGATGTTACTGCTATGATTTTTTGGCTGAAAACGCAGGCAGGATTCCGTGAGTCAACAAACATCGACCACACCACCAACGGCGAAGACCTGGTGCCAAAATTTGACGCATCTGGGATGAGTGACGAAGCGCTGGCCGAGATCATGAAGGCGCGCCGCGGTGACGGTTGAGTTAGCCGATGCAGATATGAAGGCGGTGGAGCGCGAATATTGTCGGCGCAGCCTCGCTAGCTTCGTGCTCCAGGCTTGGCACGTCCTCGAGCCGTCTACACCGTACATCCACAACTGGCACATGGATGTACTGTGCGAGCATCTGGAGGCCGTCACGGCAGGCCAGATCACGCGGCTATTGATCAACGTACCGCCGGGCACGATGAAATCTCTGCTAACCGCCGTGTTCTGGCCCGCGTGGGAGTGGGGGCCGATCGGGTTGCCGCAGCACCGGTTTGTGACCGCATCCCATTCGGAGAGCTATGCGCTGCGCGACGCGCGCCGGATGCGACAGCTCATAACGTCCGATTGGTTCCAGGGATTGTGGCCGCTGCGGCTAGCCAACGATCAGAACAGCGCGGGCAAGTTCGAGAATGGCAGCCTGGGCTTTCGTCACGCTATGCCGGTGCGGTCGATGACGGGCAGCCGTGGCGACCGCGTAGTCTGGGACGATCCTCATTCAGTAGAGTCTGCCGTGTCAGCAGCCGAGCTAGCAACCACCCGCCGGATATTCCACGAGACATTGCCGACGCGCCTGAACGTGCCGGCTAAAAGCGCGATCGTTATCATCATGCAGCGGTTAGCGGTCGGTGACGTGGCGGGCGAGGCGCTCGCGCCGGGTATGGGGTACGATCACCTGATGCTCCCGATGGAGTATGAGCACAGCCACCCGCACCTGTCGACTCGGTACACCGACCCGAGGGCTGAGGACGGTGAGCTGTTGTTCCCCGGTAGGTTCCCGCGCCACGTGGTCGAGCGCGACAAGACCGCGATGGGTGATTACGCGGTTGCCGGCCAGTTCCAGCAGCGGCCCGCGCCGCGCGGTGGTGGCATGTTCCCGGTCGATCAGTTCGGCATCATCGACACCTTGCCCGAGCCCAAGCAGATCGTTAAGCGCGTGCGAAGCTGGGACAAAGCCGGCACCGCCCAAGGCGGCGCGTATACCGCGGGCGTCTTGATGCTGCGCACGCGCGACGGCGAGTATATAATCGCGGACGTGTTGCGCGATCAGCTGTCGGCGCTCAAGCGCGAGCGGCTGTTGAGGCAGACCGCGCAGATCGACGGTCACGGCACGCATATTCTCATTGAGCAGGAGCCGGGATCAGGGGGCAAGGAGTCCGCGGAAAGCACGGTCAGGAGTCTCGCGGGTTACAATATACGATCGGACACCGCAACAGGCAGCAAAGAAGTTCGCGCCGATCCGTATGCTGCCCAGGTGCAAGCTGGTAACGTGTACCTACTGCGCGCCGATTGGAACTACTTATTCAAGGGCGAGCACGAGACCTTCCCGGTTGGGAAATACGCGGATCAGGTTGACGCGGCCGCGGCGGCTTTTAACTACATCGCGCCCACGGCCGCGGCGCTAGACACGTGGGCGAGGTTAGGCAAATGATTACAGTCACACGTACGTTCTGGGTCGGTTTGATTGTTTCGAGCATCCGGCAGGCGCTGGCAACACTGCTCGCGCCGAACGCCGCGCAGTTCACCGATAACGGACGCTAATATGTGGAAAGAATTCAAGGACAACTTTGTGAATTTCTCTGCGCAGCTAGGGCTAGGCGCGGGGAGTCAGCAGGACGGCAGCCACTACCGGCAGAGCTACAAGAGTCGCAACCGCTGGGAGTTGGAGTCAGCATACCGCACGAACTGGGTGGCCGGTGTAGCGATTGATACCGTAGCGGAGGATATGACGCGTGCGGGATCGACAATCACGTCAGCGATTGATCCAGATCGGGCGGGCGCTATTCACCGCGGGTTCGAGAAATGGGAAATCTGGAATCAGTTGCGTCAAGCGGTCAAGTGGTCGCGGCTGTATGGCGGGGCGATCGCAGTCATGATGGTCGACGGCCAAGACCTGTCTACACCGCTCAACGTCGAGTCGATTAAGCGCGGCCAGTTCAAAGGCATCCAGGTACTCGACCGCTGGATGATCCAGCCGAGTCTTAACGACCTGGTTGAGGATTATGGGCCGCACTTCGGTCTGCCCCAATACTATGACGTGGTGGCCGACTCGATGGCGTTGCGCCGCGCCTCGATTCATCACACGCGATGCATACGTTTGGAGGGTGTTCATCTGCCATACTGGCAACGCCTAGCCGAAAACCTTTGGGGGCAGTCGGTGCTGGAGCGCGTTTGGGATCGCATGGTGGCGTTTGACTCCACGACCCAGGGCGCGGCGCAGCTAGTCTACAAGGCGCATCTCCGCACGCTCAAGGTGCCGGGATTTCGCGAGCTCGTCGCGGGCGGCGGGCCGGCTTACGATGGCCTGGTCAAACAGATTGAAATGATGCGCGCCACGCAATCGAGCGAGGGCATCACGATACTTGACGGCGAGGATGAGTTTGAGACAAGCAGCTACGCGTTTAGCGGGCTGAGTGATATGATGCTCCAATTCGGCCAACAGCTATCCGGCGCGCTCCAGGTGCCGATGGTACGCCTGTTCGGGCAGTCGCCTGCTGGACTATCGAGCACCGGCGAATCCGATCTGCGGACGTACTTCGACGGCGTGAACGCGGCGCAAAACAGTCGGCTACGCACCCCGCTTCATCTTCTATACGAAATGATCAGTCGTAGCGAAACCGGGCAACCGTTGGACGATGACTTCGAGTTTGCGTTCAACTCGTTGTGGCAGCTGGACGACAACGAGAAAGCAACCATCGCCCAGTCCGTCGGCACGGTTATGAATGACCTGGAGCGCGAGGGTAATATATCGCACGCGCGCGTGCTTGAAGAGCTGCGCAATCTGTCTAGCAAGATCGGCGTATTCAGCACGATCACCGACCAGGATATTGAGGATGCGGAGAACGAAGCACCGGAGCCCGAGTTGGCGGCCGTGCCGGAGCCGGCCGTAGAGGGCAACAGCGCGTTGGAGGAAACGGCTGAGGAGGGCAGCGATGGCGACGTATAAGCCATCGCGCAAGAAGATTGAACGCCGCTACTACGCCGCGCTTAATCGCATCGCGGAAAACGTGGGGCAGTTGGTCGAGTCATATGACGTGGTTAACTATCCGCAGCGCGCTTCGACCGTTCGGCAGCAACTGGAGGCGTATTCAGCCGAGCTACGCGAGTGGGCGCGGGAGACGGGGCGCGTGATGGTAGCTGCCGCCGAGCGCGAGGATGAAAAGTTGTGGGGCAAGACGGCGCGCGAGTTGAGCCGGAATATTAGGGCCAAGATCGACGGCGTTGATATGAGCGAGACGCGCCAGATTTTGGTTGCTGAGCAGGTTGAGCTGATTCAGTCAATCCCTACCGAGGCAGCGGAGCGTGTGAGCCAGTTATCGCTGGAGGCGTTGGCCGGTGGATCGCGGGGCCAGTCCATCGAGCGCGAACTACTCAACACCAGCGACGTTACAAAGGCGCGCGCCCGGCTCATCGCTCGGACAGAAACGGCCCGCGCCACGACCCAATTCACCAAGTCACGCGCGCAGAGCGTAGGCAGCGACGAGTACATATGGCGCACCGCGGGTGACGCGGACGTTCGCCTGGGCCATCGGGCGGTGGCCAACAAGACCTTTCGCTGGGATTCGCCCCCGGCCGTGAAAACGGGGGACAGGACATATCACCACCACCCAGGGGAAATATTCAACTGTCGCTGCTACCCCGAGCCGCTAATCCCAGAGTAAGACTAGGGTTTTACACAAAGCGCTTGACGCGCCTGAATAACCAAGGTACGCTACTGTAACGATGAGTAGCGGAAATACGTGAATGGAATTACATGACGCCGTAGCGGTAGATGATGCCGCCACCCGGATAACGGGTGACGGTTACCTTGTGTCCAGCGCGCGCGTGGCGCGCACCGGTATTCAAGACTACGCTGGCCATGAGCTTGACCGGCCGGACATGCCAAACGTTCGCGTGTACCGCCCGGAATCCGAGGTGTTCGCGGCCGACGCGCTGCGCAGTTACGCGCACCGCCCGGTGACGAATAACCACCCGGACGAAAACGTCGACGTTAACAACTGGAAGCGCTACGGCGCTGGTATGACTGGCGACGAGGTTATGCGCGACGGCGAATACATTCGCGTGCCGCTCACGCTCATGGACGCTGAAGCGGTCAATGACTTTCGGGCCGGCAAGCGCGAGTTGTCGATGGGCTACAGTTGCCAGATCGACTTTCAGGATGGCGTAACGCCAGACGGCGAGCAGTACGACGCAATTCAATCCCAATTACGAATGAATCATTTAGCGCTTGTCGACCGCGCACGCGGCGGCGAAGGGCTTAAGATCGGCGACCACGAACCAAAGGACACTATTATGCAGGACACGACTCTAGCGCGCGTTCTCACGTTTTTCGGCGTGAAGGACAGCGCTGAGCTTGATACAAAATTCCGTGAACCGCCGACCACCAGCACTGGTGTCGCCGATACAACGGTTCCTACATC
>Ga0306915_100480_pt1 | contig 15055 bp, 13 predicted proteins | sample AntDeeMetag20061_FD_190427 | JGI IMG/M metagenome (GOLD analysis project Ga0306915, IMG submission 190427) | Saline lake microbial communities from Deep Lake, Antarctica - Metagenome TFF 2006 #1 (v2) (version 2) | ecosystem: Environmental > Aquatic > Non-marine Saline and Alkaline > Saline... | reverse complement strand
CAGTTGATTGGTTGCTATGCTGTTCGACAGATTCATCTGGCGTAGATTCGGAATCTTTCATGCTTCGTTTGGTCGCGAAGCACGGAGGTCGGTGTTCCAGCACCGGCCTCACTTTCTGAGGCGGTACCCCGTGCTTCTCAATTAGATGTCTATTCCTAATCCACTTAATACTTGGCACTATAGCAAACTGTTGGCTATGATGCAAAGTTGAATTGCTGTGGTGCTAACGTAGAAGTATATGGCTTCTGAATCCATAAACGTGGGCAAATACCGCGCTATTATGACAACGACTGATCGGGAGCGGATCTCTGGTGAGTCTGATGTGTCTGATGAAAAACGGTATCAAGCGATTCATCGTGTTCGTAGTAGAATTGAAGAATTAGAAACAGATGTTGATGTTCTTTCAGAACATCATCCAAAACTCCTCGAAGAGCTTCGAGAGGTCGTTTGTAAAGGTGAATTATAGATCATCGACGCACTGAAACGGTGAACAACCGCTCGTAAAGTGTGGCGTCGACCATTAGTTCCATATGAATCTCTAGAGAGTATTCAGACCCTTCTTTCCAAGGATTGCCTGAGTCCGATTGAGGTGTTATTTTAGATGATTCGTTGGCACCCCAGAGCAACGCTGCAACCGTATCCCAACCAAAGAGTACCAATAGCGACGTCTGAAAATCATCAGAATGTGTCGGTCGACGGCCAAGGATTCGCAGTGTGGCTATAGAGCTTCGATATTCACACACCCCTCGTTTCGTCTGTTCCCAGAGTAAATTGGGGGCTCCAGTTCACACGGAGAAATAGCACCTACCTAGTCAACCTCACACCCCTCATTTCGTCTGTTCTGGTGTTATATTGGAAGTAGGAGAGTCACTACTCTTCAGCTTCAATGGAATTTCGAGTATCGATAATGATCTCGGGATCGAGGATTAATTCGTACTGGTAGTGTGCCCCGCCTGCTCGCCCTTCGTTCTGTTCAGTCCGTTCAAGGAATCCAAGCATTGTGAGGTCCGAGAGGTGATTTTGGATACTTTTGAGGGTGGTGAGTGGATCGTGATTCCACTCATTGGTAATTTCCACGTACACATTTTGGATCTCTTTCGATCGTACGGGAACTTGGCCACGGATCTCTAGGTGAGCCAGTGCCTCCAAAATTAGTTGGGCGTGCATTGTTTGGTCATGAAGCTTATCTTGGACGCGACCTCGTTGGAATCTCTCTGCGGCGATCTCAATATGGGAATCTGTGATTGCCTCATCACCTTGTTCTTCAGCCACATTACCGCCTTCACGGAGGAGATCAATCGCTTGTCGGGCACTTCCTGTATCTCTGCATATCGTGCCGTAGTGCACTGTTTTGGAATTCAGAACAGACGAAATGAGGGGTGTGTCGGTTTTCACTCGTTACGTGGTGTGTGAGTTTATCAGGAATCAGGCTTTCTTTGCTTCGTCGGCAAATTTACGACCACCTCTTAGATTTCGAAATGTATGAGATCCTCAATTGGCAGTCTCGAAATGAAGGCCGTGCTGGTGGCCAATACTATGAGTACGAATCCAACGTCAGAGTTAAACTTGTATACAAGGTTGTCGACACATTCGATGTGTCGTACTTCCAAGACTTGAGCAATATCTGTGAGAGCCGTCCTGTTCCGCATAGAACACTTGACAAGCCGTCGACCGAATTTTAGAATCCAGTTCCAGACCGCAACATCGGATCGTCGACACCGATCCATCCGAGAACGCGGGCGACCTTTTCGAAGCTTACGCCGAGGTTGTACAAAAAGATTGCAGCTCAACGACTTTGTGATCCGACCGGTTACACTCGAAAAACTCAATCTCGTCCAGCACCTCAGATAACTCCGGAACGTTCATTGTGATTAGCTCAATGAAACCCGGACCTTCTCATCCTTTTCACTAAGTTAACTGTGCTCAGAATCTTTTGGCCAAGTAGATACCGCTTCTCTTACGATATTCATTAAGAAGGTTTATAACCTGCATATCACTGATACTGTACATAATATGGAGTGGAGTACGTTTCGTAAACATGCTCCAATTCTTGCCAATTGTACCATACTACTTTTAGGTCTACTTACTACATATATTGCTACTCAAATCCCTAACCCCTATACATACGCTGTTGCAGCTTCCACAATATCTGGTTCGCTAATTTCGCTAGCGTTCCTTCGGTTCCGTAAATTTAATATCCCAAATATTCCCACACAATCTCAAACCCTCACAAAATTATCGTTAATAATATACTCTCTAACAGTCTCCTTTTTATTTATATCCTTTGTTCCAGGCCAACCCCGGTCACTTTCTGTCCATATAGCTCAGCTCGTATTATACCTGCTATGTGCCGTCGTCATCTTCACCGGAACACAGCATAGTCTTTACCTCGGTATGATGGCTAGTACATCACTAGTACATTATCTTACACTCTATTGGGCAAGTGCTGCTCAGATTGGGCTTGATGCACAATACCATACTCGGTTAATAAATTCGTTGGCTACAGTTGGATCCCTAGAGCCGCTAATAAATAGCAAGTATTTCTATGCACCAGTCCAACATTTATTGGTAGCTATCTATGAACAACTCATTGCAAGTAATACTCGACTAGCTGGAATTGTTCTGGTGATTTCGGTAGCGTTTATATCGACAATTGGTCTATACGCAATTGCCTCCCGTCTTATATTTCCGTCAGTAGGGTTGGTAGCAGCATATTTATTCATAGTGTCTGATAATTTAATAATATGGTCTGTTAGAATAGGGCCGACCACTCTTGGCTATCTATTATTTATAATATCATTCCTTTCGCTAGTTTTGATTGTGAGTGATTATCAAAAAAGATATGTACTTATATTATTTATCATATTTGTAACACAGGTACTTACACATCAAGTTAGTGCTCTTGCAACTGCAATTCTACTTGGTACTTTCTTGTTTGGCTGGATGGCGTATCACGCTGACTGGTCTAAGGCACGGTTAGCCATAAGAGTCTCAATTTGGACAGGGACAGCTTTGATTATAAGTTGGCTTGTGACACGACGGCGGGGCCCTGCAGGAGATTTCCCATCATTTATAGCGGAGATGTTTGCTAATTTTTATGCACAGTTACAAGTAACAAATGGGCGTCCAACACCACCTACTACTGGCATAGCACTTGCAGGATCTGATTCCTTATCTATAGTTCAAGTGTCTGGATTTGCAATTCTCTTTTGCTTGGCGATTATTGGCGCTGTTTATTGTTTACAGCTAGACCGACAGCGAGCAGCATATTCTATGGGTATCGGAATGACTATCACCGGTATTGGTGTAGTGATCTTCCCTGCTCCAGTTGTGGGGATTAACTTCTTCCTCCCAAGTCGTTGGTTCGTTTTCTTTTATATTCCTCTATCTATATTTGCAGGTGTGGCAATAATTTGTATTTTCTCACATATATCAATTAATTTGCCAAAAAAGGGGCGCATAGTCGCTACAATAGTAGTTATATTAGTACTTTTTGCACCATACTCAATAGTGATGTCATTAGGATACGGTGCGGTTGATGGTCCTGTAATCGATGATGCACCAGGGGCGTCCAGACTGGCAACAACTCCACAAGAAAATGGATTATACCAACACACAGCAAAGTATGGTGTTGAGGAAACGACTACTGTTGGGGATCATATTTCACGCCAATTAGTAGAACGATATTACGGTCACCCAACTAAGTACTACCAAATTAACGATTCAACAGGGGAACTATTGTATGATAATGCATTATTAATTGATAGGAGTTACGCTAAAACATCTCACGTCTCATATCTAGTTCATACAAATCGATCTTGGCGAGTTTATGGGCCACTACCAATAAAGCGGTATAAAATGTCAAAGGTGTTTGATAATGGTGATGGAGCACTCCAATATTCTGCTTCTTAATTATTTACATTTACTGTCTTCATATGTAAATAGATCGTCTTAAATAGTTCTACACGTTCAAATAAGGGCTAAATATACACGTATTAACATCTGATGCTCCCAATCACGGGCCTCCTCTCGTGTACTTGTCTACTGAAAAAGTTCGATTCACGGTCGAATCATCAGAATCAGCATACTAAGATGTACGAAACAAATCCTGCTGCCGCCAGCAGCAAGACCGTCACCGGAATCGTACCAAGGGTTCTTTCGGCTAGAAGTAATCGAACACTCAACAGGTCAATCATCAAGTGTAATTGAAGCGAAGATGACCTCAATCAACAAACGGTTGGAGGAACTACAAAATCACAGTGAGACACGTAGCCACAGGACGGCTACATTGTTATTAATTATTTAGTGTTCTATTAAACTGCGAAGGAACTTTGCAGTGCTGGAAAGTTCTAAGATCACAACGAAGGCAGTTTGTCAGGGGATAAGACCTCGTCTATGCGTTCTATACAGATCACAAACGTCGTATCCGTTGGCGTTTCGCCAGTTTGAGAAGACACAGCGAGGAGCAGAAAGACGAAAAAAGACAAATTACAATTCCGCATGGTTTGTTACAAAACTTGAATAAAGGTGGGAATATCTGCAGTACCTTTCTTTTCGGTTCGTGATTACCACAATCCTAGGCTAATTGTGCATATTGAATCTTACAGAAAGGGCAGTATTGGGCCACTACGGAGCAACCGACAGTAAAATTCGAAGACAAAGAGAGTCGAGTCGGTTGGCTGGAAGAGCGCATCAACAACCAAGAGCGAGAAATTAACAGCGAGACTTACAACATCTAGACGAAGACGCTACTAGTCTTCAAAATAGGTGAGGTACGCCTAGTGATTACGGAGAAGGAACTGACGAGGACGAATAGAATCCGGGGCCTTGTTTAGACGGCGGAGAAAAAGACTCACTCCAGTGAACTAACTGCTTTCTGAGTCAACTGAGTAGTGTGCCCTCCCGTCTCTCTCGCTTCACAGATCGTCTCGAAACACTAGCGAAACGGGCTGTCTCTGGTGATCCATCACCAGCAGTCAAGAAAGGTGACGGCGGCTACGCTGACTGGGTAGTTGTGGTGATCCACGGCCTCCGCGAATATCTTGACCTCACCTATCGACGGCTCCTCGATATTCTTCACGAGATGCCCGGCATCGTCGAAAAAATGAACCTCAAAACGAGTGAGCTACCAGACTTTACGACCGTGTGCGTCCGGAAGCAACAGCTCAAGATGGCAATCTGGCGAACTCTCTTGCGGCTTTCCGCCGACCTCCACGATACCGGTGACATACAGGCTATCGATGCAACTGGCTTTGACCGCTACTCGACCAGCCGTCGTTACGCAAACCGGACAGATTATACCTTCAGGTCGGTCAAGACGACAGCGTTGGTAGATTGCAAAACTAGTACCGTATTGGATATTCATTGCTCGATGACACAGCCGCACGACACCCACATCGGGCGGCAGGTACTTTCGCGGAATCTCAACCAACTACAGACCATCACCGCTGACAAAGGCTATGACTGGGACAATCTGCGTGAGGAGCTTCGGGAGGCCGGTGTTCGGCCAGTGATCAAACACCGGGAGTTCTCTCCACTTGATATAGCACACAACGCTCGCCATGACGATGGTGTCTATCACCAGCGGTCAGTGGTTGAGGCCGTCTTCTTTGCGCTCAAGCAGCGGTACGGTGACACACTCAGGGCTCGAACATGGTTTGGACAGTTCCGAGAGCTCGTTTTGAAGGCGGCTGTCAGAAATATTGAAATCGCTATTTAATGCCGGCCAGCTCTGTGAAATTAGGTAGAGTTCAAGTCAGATGTCTGTATTCAGGCCGTAACTGAGGCTTGAGTCCCCTTTTGTGCTGCTGTCTGGATACCACGTATGTAGGCTGCGACAAGAACAGTGATGAGACTGAATGTACCAAGGACACGAGCAACTGGGATTTCAGCCAATGGTGCAATATCTCCCTGAAGGATGAACTCCTCAATTACCATTCCGGCTACGCTGAGGGCGAGTACAGCAGCCCATAACCACATAGTTGCGTATCCAAGTTCGTCGAGATTGGTAGTTTTTATAGCATTACCGAGGAGAACTACACCGGTGATTAGTGGTACAATAAGGAGGAACCGAGCAGGGTTTACCACTAAGATGCCAGCACCGAGAGAGATTGCTGTAAAGTACACGAAAGCCGCGACGATGAGGCGGATTGAGGGGAGGGAACTCATAGATGATTGTTAGTCGCACAAATAGTTAATAATTTTCTCGGTTACTATATCACACATCAAATGAGGAAGTGATGCGTCGCGCCATTGTCTAAAATAAAGGAGTCCGTGTTCGACGTCTAAACAAGGCCGAATCCGGGGAAGTACTTAGCGACGAATAAGATCGACGCTTCCTCGGCTCACATCATTTGGAGCTATTCGAACTAGTGGCGAATAGAGACGTTCTTCAAGGACTCAAAGGAAAATATTGGCCTTAGAGACTGCGAGGTGGATGATTCTGACGGTGCCAGTCAGCATAGGTACCCTAAGATGCTGACCTACAGCCAACTTCACATTGATTCTGCGTCGACAGCCACAGGACAACTTGAAGACAGCCTCAAGCAGGAAATCTATAACCTGTTTTCCTAAGTGTGTGACCAACCAGACCGTGATCTCGATAGACTGATCTAGGAAGTTGACTACCCTTTTCCCCATTCCGAGGGCTCAAAGTGTAGCTTCAGACCTAGACGGTCTAGTTTAAGCTCTCTGCAGCCGTATCTGTAGGAGTAGGACGAAAGCGGCACGTTGTTAATCTCTTAAATGAGGAGTGAAGGACGCTTCAGTGGTTCATGTCGACCGGTGAGCACAATACCGAATATCACACGCATACGGGTTCTTTTGAAGGCTGATGAGAAGCTCACAGATTCGAAGATCTGTGAGCACCTCTATTGCGACTCCCTACCGCGCACGCAAATACGACCGGAAACTTGATCATGATGCCGAAGCACAACTGCTCAAACTCACCTGTAGCGAACCACCAGAAGAACACTCTTGCTGGACGCCCCACCTCCTCGCTGATGAACTCGTTATTCTCGGCGACGCCGTCAGAGAACGTCTAAAAATGCCTGAAACCGCATCTCTCTAGCTACTGGAAATCTCACCTGAACAGGACACTAAGTTCGTCTACTATTTGGAAGCTGTGCTCACTCTCTATCACGAATCATAAAACGGAACTTGTCCAGTCATCTGCTTTGACGAATCCAGCAAGGCACTTCATAGACATGAACGCAATCCGCTCCCGGTCGAACCGGGAGCGGTCGCTCGTGTCGATCATCGCTACGCACGCAACGGGAAACAGCGACTCCACATCACCACCGAACTGTTAATTCGCTGGGTAGCCGTTGAGGTTATAGAGCGACGACGGACAATCGAATGGATCAATCACATGGTCCAGCTGGCGGATGTGGATCGCATCCAGGTTGTGATGGACCAACTCAATACGCACAAACTGGCTGCCTTCTACCAGTTCTTCCCACTAGAGCAAGCGAAAGCGGCACTGTCTAGTTAAGCCAATTTGAGAAGCGAGCAGTTCGTGGTTTGAGTTGTTGATGCTATCCCCAGAACTGCTCAGAGAGTCGTTAGACACGGCAAATCTTGAATGTTGGGGGTGAGAGCGGACGGCGACGCCCGTCAGGGCGTTCGCCGTCCGGCTCCACGCGACCGGTTGTTCACTCAGAGAAACACAAGCAATTCTACGATTATTCGGCGTCCAACGCTCTCATCAGGCAATCTTTCAGTGGGTACATCGAGTAGCTGACAGCGTTCCTGACCCGCCTGAGGCGCAGCCGAAGCGGGTCACTGTAGACGAAACAGCTGTCAAAATCAATGGCGAGTGGTCTTGGTTGTATGCTGCAATAGACCTCGACACCAAGTTGATTCTGGGTGTCGATCTGTTCGGATCTCACGGGACCGATCCAGCTGCTGCGTTTCTGCATGGACTCTCCGAGAAACACGACCTCTCCGAGGCCGTGTTTCTCGTCGATGGCTTCGGCTATCAGACTGCCCTTGCTCGATTAGGACTCAGCGGTCGGCGTGATTATACAGATCGAAACCTGATTGAAAAGTGGTTTCAGACACTCAAAATGAGGATCGACCGCTTCCATAATTCGTGGGTGGGCAGTCGGTCGAGCGTTCGCCGCTGGTGTTTACAGTTCACACATTATTATAACCGCCAGCGACCGCATCAATCGCTAGGTGATCGAACGCCAGCTGAGGAAGTCGTTAACTAGACAGTGCCGGCAGTGTCAGATCTAAGTTATTCGAATCGTTGGTCTGTCGGCGATAGGTTGAGTAATGACGTGTACCGATCACGTTCCTCATCGAGAACGAATTCGTTGACAAGCAATCGCCTGAACAGTGTAATCGCACCCTCGTAATCCGTGAAGACATTATCAAACGGCATGTCGTCTCGTTCGTTGTGCAACACGAAATTCCGTGAGTTAGAGTAGAAGTACTCTTTCGTCCCATCCGGCGTATCCTCGAACGTTTCAGAGAACGCAGCAAGATCGTTCACATCAACATCAAGCGACGTGACTAGATTCCGAATCTTGTCAGCCGTGGTGCTCCCCACAGTCTCGTCGTGCGCTGCGTACCGTTCAGCCAGTACCTCTATCCCGGCCGCGATCGATGCGATTCGAGCATTTATTGTCCGGTCACGCAGCATCGCATCGAGATACCACGAGATACACCGCTGGTACCGGTACTGTTCCACTCGTTCAACAAACCGGTCATATCCGTGATCGAGGAACACTCGCACGTCGTTCGCACCGTCAATCCGACCACCAGAAAAGGCATGACCGATATCATCACGCCACGTTTTCATCCACCGCTCATATGTCCACGGCACCGCGTCCCCATCAACCGCAGTGATTCGAGCTCGGACCGGTGCTGGGAATACGCCTTGAACGAACGCTATCAACCACATCGCGGGTTGAAGAGTACACGACGCGTGATCAAATTGAATGTCTACCGGGCCGTTAACGGAGTGCGTCAGTGTCATCGTCGCAGTACGAAGTGACCGTTTGTATTCTTTGATTTGCTGCATCCGCTCTTCGAACCCATCCACTCGGTGTGATTGAATCGAGAACTCCTCACGTTCCAAAAGCGGTGTGTCGTCCGGTTGCGGGAACCACGTATTCGGAGAACGGAAATTCAGTACATCAAACTCGATTGTGACATCTTCACCGACTAACGCGTTGTTCGGGGCTGAATCGAACACAACAACAGACGGTGTGATCCCTGTTACATGGGCAGTCCCATCCCTCCCATCGAATTCAGTCGATGTAATTACCTTTTCCAACGTCACCGGGACGCCGTCACTAGTCTCTCCATGGAATTCATCGAATTGTGGGGGTTGAGAACCGATTACCTGCCCGAGGGATTCTTCGACTGTTTCTGACGGTTCCACGTCACCGGTTACGTCACCAGTAATATTACCGGATTCAGTCAGCGACAGGTCAACAACACCGCTCTCACCGTCTGTGTCACCATCGAGAAGCACCGATTCAGTCGTGATAGCGTCGTTGAACATAGTCTTGGTTGCTACGTGGATAGTTCTCGGATATGTACATAAACCCAGTTCTGAAAGAGTGTCACGGAAACGCCTCACGAGAGTCCATCGATAGTCAATTGAATTAATCGGTCAGGAAGCAGTACGAGTAGTACAGTTGATTCGGTAGATCGGGGACGAAATGGAGGCAATCATCGTACTGCATCTATCCTCTGTATGTTGCACAGCTTCACCTACCAACTCTGAAATAGATATCATAGTTTCACGATCTTCGACAAGAACCAATATCGGAGGCCACTCTTGTACTATTCCAGGAGTTATGTGTTCAGGCAGTACACCCGTTTTCGGGCATCATTTACTGAGTATCGAGATTCAATCGCATCGATTGCTTCGAGATTATCGACGGCAGTCTTGACGGTTTGTGGTGGCAACAACGACTCCTCTGCCAGTTGGGCCCGAGTGAGTTCTCCACTGTCGTCGTACTCTAGGAGTTTCGCAATGAGCTTAGCACTGGGTGGCAACTCACTGATTTGCTCCCAGATTTCGATACTCTTTCCAGATGACTTCCCCTCCAAACTCATTGGTCCCTGCTACTGCCGTCTGAATCATAACTGTACTGTTTGAGAGAAATAATAACATAGCTGAAGACACAACAATGAGTTGTGAAACGATTTCTTCGGTATTTTTTCTATCGCGAAGGCTATCGTCTCCTGCGAAAGTCACTCCGCGAAGTTGGCTCACAGTCCTCGACAGATTCATCGACAGCAGATGAATCGGCTGGAAATCGTCACCAGGAACTCCTCGACAACCCACAGATACCCGGTGACGGTTCGACAGTCGACACTCCAGCGCAACTCACAGCAGTCCTCCAGCAGATGGATCCCTACGAGTTCGAGCATTTTGTGGGTGATATCTGGGAGCGGATGGGCTGGGAGACGGAGGTATCGTCGGCCTCCGCAGACAAGGGCGTCGACATCATTGCCCGGAAGTCGAGCCCCTACGATCAGTTGGTTCTGATTCAAGCGAAGCGATATGGACCGAACTCGACCGTGGGGTCGCCCGATGTTCAACAATACGCAAGCCTCCGACAGCAGTACGACGGCGTCGACAAGGTTCTGATCGTGACGACCAACGGCTATTCTCGCCAGGCTAGAGAGATCGCCGAAGACCTGAACGTGAAACTCATCGATAGCGATGGCCTTGTCGAACTCATCGACGAGTACGATTCGCTGGATCTTGTAGCCGAGTATCTTGACTTTATTGAGCCAGCCGAGTCAGTCGATCAGTCCAACTCGGATGCGTCGGAACCTTCTGGTGGTGAATCTCCTACAGAGACTGAGGCAGCGACTCTTGATGAAGCATCGACGGATTCGCAGTCACTTACCCCGGAGACCGAGCCGCCGACACGGTGGCGGAATGTAATTCTGGGAACCTCAATTGGATGGTTAGTGGTGCTTTTCGGCGTTACAGTGTTACCCGAGGGGTTGTGGGGTATGTTATTCGTGGGGACGTGGCTCGGGCTACCGATGGCAATCTATCTCGATACTCGTCGTCTAGCTGAGTATACTGAGTGGCCGAAGTACCGTTGGCTCTATGTCGTGGGTTCGCTGGTGTGGTTCGTGGCAGTCATCCCCGGCGGGATCTATTTGTGGCGTCGTCGCTCGGCGGTCGACGCCAGCAATTAATCCAGAGACGGTCGGTTGACAGTCGAGAGATAGTCACTCGGTCGACTCATCGAATTTTGTACATTCCAACTCGGTGATGAATAACTGGTCGTCGACCTTGTAGAGCCACCCGCGGTTGAGTAGAAAGTCGAGGGCATGGTCGATATCGGCATCTCCAAAGTTGGGATTGGCCTCAGCAATGAGTTCCGTTGCCTGGTGGTGTGTAAATCCGTCTTGATTTGACTGTTCACAGAGATACCGCTCAAGAGGGAGATACGCATTTTCGATCCAGTCTGGGAGTGTTGGGTCCCCTTTGGATGACATTCGTGGGCGTTGGTTTGGGATATTTCCTCCAGCTACTTAAGAAGGTGATCAGAAAACTATCGAACAACCTCTCCTGAACATACGACGGGAATAAGAAGCACAGAGAGCCGCTCTATTCTCTCACTGTGTCTGCCCCTGGTATCGCCGAGACTAATTAACCAACAGATGATGTGGATAGGTCTATTTTGTTGGTTAAGTTAGCAATCAAGACCGTTGGTGAGCCTGATCGCGTTATTGAAAAAGCGATTACGGTTACACACCACCGTTTCCGCTATTTCTCCGTCGATTCAACACCCCACGTTCCGAGTGTAACTTCTCCGGACATGGTGGGGTGCCCCCTATATTTTGTGAGACAGGCCCTTCTGTCAAAACCATTTGAAAATCCCTGATAGGTTACGCAGTTTTACCGACTAACAAGTGGACAGCTCTATCGCTGATACTAGTTACTTACTCAAAGTCATGTTGTAATAGTAATCTAATAATGCTTCAAGAAATAGGTATTCGCCCCGATCCGGAGCATAATGTGTATCAATATACTCCTCAGCAGCATCAATCTCCCCACGTCGAGCGTGCCGACGGACAACTATAGCAGATTTATAGAACATACTGCCATCTGACTGATCAATGGCGGACTCTCCCTGCACTTGCTGCTGGGTGTTTTCCGCGATAGCATCGTATTTTACCATCTCTGGTTCGTAGTCTTCTTTCAAGGAATCCAATAATAATTCACTCGCAAAACGATAATACTCCGACTTGTTTTCAAATGTTCCCTCTTCTACTAATTCCTGAACTCTTTCAACCACAGAGTCGGAGTACCGCACTGTTTCTTGAACCATTGTTAACTATCGCTATCTATGTATGACTACATTTCTACTGTATTAATAATATGCCTCCAGCTGCGGATGGAACACTCGTATGAGTCGTTCTATGATGTCCTACATCACTACCGACTGACTCTGTCCTGAACTTAGGAGTCTTCTTATAAAATACAAAGTTTAACTTAGCAGTTAGCATGGCTCGATCACGGGGCGTGACCAACTAACCCATCTGGGTTCTATCAAAATGTGGTATGCAAGACTGCGAGCGCGAATTCATTATTTATTAATCTGGAGATGGAGGATCTTATCAGCGCGACATATGTAATTGAGCAGAACTATCCTTGTAGTTTTTTAGCGGAAGACCTTTGCTGAGTTATGTTTATTGCAACCTTCCAGCTCGATCATGAGGCAGTCGGTCTCAATCAAGCATTTGAACGAGTTCCTAAAATGCGAGTCGAAGCCGAACGAATTGCTGCTCACAGCACTGAGTGGACGATGCCATGTTTATGGACTGCAGGCACAGATTTCACTTCTATAGATGAAGCACTCTCGGTCGATCCGTCGATTGAAACAATCGTAGAAGCAGCCGAGTTTGCCGACGAGAAGTATTATATGGTAAAATGGGCTGACAGCGTCATAGATCAAATAACCAGTTACACCAACCAAGGAGGATCGATTTTGAGTGCGACGGGGACTCGTGAAGGGTGGAAGGTACGCTTTCGATTCGCTAACCGTGAGCATTTTGACTCCTTCCGTGAAGCCCTCAACGAACAGAACCATTCATATTCGCTATTGGAACTAACAGAGCCAGACAAACCTCGATTATCAGTTGGAAATTTGACGCCGAGACAGCGAGAAGCCCTTGTGGCAGCATGGGAACATGGCTACTATAAGATTCCACGAGAGATTTCGGGCGAAGAGATCGCAGCGGAACTCGGAATATCTCACCAAACGCTCTCAGAGTTACTTCGACGTGGGACGGAGAAACTGATCAAATCGCAACTGGTGACAACTAAATAATCCCGTTCCAGTTTCCGTGAGAAAATTTCCACCCCTATTTAAAAGCCAGAATGAGTAGGGCCAGAATTCATACCCTCAGACTGCCCAGAGGAATTTGGGAGTCCCCCATCCCATCAGGTGATTCTTGTCCCCCTGAATCACCACTTGTCCTCCTTTCACGGGTGAGAGTGCCAAATGCCCCCACATTGGCACTCTTTGGTAGAGAATACTCAGCATACAGTCGATCATGAGTTCAAAAATAGGTCGACACACCAAAGAAAATGAATCCGTGCACTGAGAAGTCGACCAGAATCTAATCAACAACCTCGGATTTAAACCAATGAGTGTTGCTTAACGGTATCCCGTTAGTCTTGGATTTCTCTGAGTGGTCTCACGCAGAAGCGGTCAGGCTGGTCGACCGATTCCAGAAGGTCTCGCTTCGTCATTACGGGTTCAGGGGATACTCGGTTTATCAGATCGGTACGGACACATCGACAGTTGAGCAGTGTATATAGCCGCCCAATCGGTTATCAGAATACCGCTTCTGGAACCTCTCTCGAATTGTTGACGGCGAAAAAATGCGTTTGCTTCTCACCCCAGAAACACATACTCCGGTATCTCTACCAGTGGAACCAAAACGGATACTACAGCAGGATAACCACTCCCCCCAGAATGGCTTGTCGCTGTATTATCAGTTGGCCCGGTTCCAGTACTACTACAATATTCCCCCTTGCAGCAGACTGAGTGGATCTCCATCCACACTACCAACTAAGACAGTGGCGTATATAATTAGTGAGACTGACTAGTCAGTGTACGGCTTTTCCAGAGAATTCAAATAACTGTTCGAAGACCGATTGTTCTGCCTTGCGGAGGTGGCGATTGTATGTTTGTCGTGTGATTTCCAAGCGATCTGCTAACTCGTCGCCGGAACTTTCTCGTGGGGTCGCAAAGTAGCCACTATAGTAGGCCATCTGTACGGCTGTAAACTGCTTTTCGGTCAGAACATCTTTGATGATATTGTACAAGAGCCGTGGCGAGTAGTTGAGTTCGTGAGAAACGAGTTCAATATCTGAATATACACACCGAATCTCACCGAGCGCAGTTCGCAGATCGAGATCTCCGGGTAGTTTTCCAGTAAGCACCGTTGAGCTATCCGACTGCGTTTTAATAAGAGAGATCACCTGCCCTCCAAGAGACTCAAAGACCAACGGGACAGTCAAGTCTTTTACATGGACTTCTAGTCGACAGACCTCATCAGTCGACTGGAGTAGTTTCGTATCCAGAACGGTGGAATCTCCGGCGAACACGTCGTGTACTGTTTTTGTTGGAATTCCAGTTGCGGTGAGATATTCGAGTGCGGTCCCATCGGGAAGTCTCACCACCTCATCGATATCAATCTGGAATTCAGTATCAGCAGCGGCCACAAACGGCTCGAAAAGCTGTACTGAGGAGAGTTCGACCAGTCGCGTCTCTTCGCTTGTCAATTTGTCTTCGCGGTTTTTCAGCGCTGTCGCATCCTCAATACCGACGACAATATAGTCGACATCCTCACTCGCATTGAGCACAGGTGCTGAGTTACTCGACAGCCATCGTTCAGTCCCATCTGGGAGCTCGATCCAGTGTTCGAATCCCATCCGTCTTTAGCTAAGCGAAGAACCGCATGACAGCGGCGGCTTATCGGGACACCTTTTCGGAAGGAATGAGGAGGCTTCAGCTGTGCACACAGAACCCTCCTCACGTCACATTGAACGTCATCT
>Ga0306915_100469_pt1 | contig 15320 bp, 16 predicted proteins | sample AntDeeMetag20061_FD_190427 | JGI IMG/M metagenome (GOLD analysis project Ga0306915, IMG submission 190427) | Saline lake microbial communities from Deep Lake, Antarctica - Metagenome TFF 2006 #1 (v2) (version 2) | ecosystem: Environmental > Aquatic > Non-marine Saline and Alkaline > Saline... | reverse complement strand
CTGTTCGACCGTAGTGAGGGTGTTTTCACCCCACGAGAACAGGGCGTGAACCGCGAACCGTAATATCCCAACTCAGCGGCGCGGTGCCGTGGGATTCCCGCGTCTTCAGGCGCGGGAGGACGTCAATCAGTTGCTTCGACGAGCCATGTTGTCGCGTTGGAGTATGCCCACGGTTCGATCGAGATGTCGGTGGACATGGTATCGACCTTCTCGATCAGTGCAGCGACTTGCCTGGTTTCCAGGTCGATGTCGTCAGCGATGTCCCGGCTTCGGTAGTACCCGTGATCACCGTCTATGTCGTCAATGAGATGCTGTTCGATCAGCGAGATCGCAGTCTGCGTGTCCGTTTCAGTAGTGGACGTCGTAGTGCTCATTTAACAAATATTCCACTGTGGGGGTATAAATAGATTCGTAAAACGATGGATCGTCGGTAAGCAAGTCACGGCGGAGGGATAAATCACTCACTATGTGCATGACAAAGTGTTCTGAGGTCAGTGCGCCAGTCGCGGTTTCAGAGTAAATCACCCCATCCAATGCTTGGCACAACGTGAGGTAATCGTACTGGAGTAAATCAGGGTTCATCCAGACAAGTTCCTCATCAGTCGTTCCAGACGGGCTTTCTATAATGCCAGCGACGTCAGCGTCGATGATTAACTGCGAATCCGTAGGAAGACGTCCACCGGATTCCGGCTGTAGCATCTGTTCATCGAGGCTGTGACCGATGAGGAATGAAATCAGGTGCGACTCTTCTTCGTCTTTAGGCGTTGCTTGATCCGGTGCGAATACGAGTGCTTCGAACTCTGGCGTTTCATCCATGTGATCTTCAATTTTGTTGATCACACTGTCGTAGCAAGCTGTTGCTCGAAGTTCACTCATCTCGTACAGGTCGTCGGTCATCGCCCCAACGATCGTTGGTGAATCAACTGTGAACTTGAGGTAATCGCTCGGCAGCCCGCGAATCCCGAGGTATTTCGGGTAATTATCTGCGAGCCACAAGTTAGGTGATTCAGAGTCCGTGTCCGCATCTTCGTTGTTCCGTGAGGAATCAGGGTTAGAGGTCATGATAGTGAAATCGGTAGGTGTGTGTTAGTTGTGCACGTAGTAAGTGGTTTGCATCTATACCGGAGGTGCTACCGTTCAGTCGCTCGCTTGAATTCATCAGCGAACGTTTCCCGGTGGACCTTAATCGCTTGCTCCATCGCATGCCAGAGCAATCCGGACGTAATCGCTTCGTGCCATCCGGCTGCTGCAGCCGTCTTCGATAACTGCTCGTGTTCAATCGCAAGTTTCCCATCCATATCGTACAGGTCTTCCAGTGCATCCAGGAACGACCCGGTCGTGATGAGATTCCCGGTCAGCAGTTCATCCCGTGCGTTCTTCTCGATGACGTCGTGAATCGCTTGGGCTTCAGTCTCATTTTCTTCTCGGGTCAAAGACCCTTGTTCACTGCTTCTGTCTTCGGTATCGACGTCATCGAAGTTAGCGATCCGGGTGCTGACATCCATCGAAAGGGAGGCAATCCAGTTGTGAACGTCAGTGTTCCGAAGCGGATCCGTCCGTATGTCTTCAGTAAAATCGATCACTTGCCGACCGGTACGAGTATCGTGGAAGGAACCCATCGTGTGTGGGTCTGGTTCTATCTCTCCGGTTGCGAGGCCATGCACGATTTCGTACACGGCGCGCTCACACAACGTGAGCGTCACGTCATCCCACGTTTCACCGTGACTGACGCGTCGGTCTTCAGTCAGCCAGGTTTCTTCAAGCCCGAAATTCGTGAAGAGGAATCCGATAGTGTACAGTCGCTCAGTGTGCGACATGTCGTCGTACGGTTCCTCGATTTCCAGGACCTCCCACGTCGTATCAATTGGGTTCTCCCCGTCTTCGATGCGGGATTCAACTGTAGTGACGAGTGAGTCAAGGAGCGAGTGAACGTCGACGGTCTTGGAACGGGGTTGTTCGATTGTCTCTTCGATGCAAGTGCGGACACGGGACGTATCGATTTTTGAAACGGTCATGAGTTGGTAATGAGGTTTCTGTACTCAGGGGTCTTAGGGTATCTGTTCACTCTGAGCACAGAGAGTATGCGTCGTCTGCCTTATTTTCACGCACCCGACGAACTGGTGTTCAGAAAGATGTGCGTGCACAGACAGAAACAAACTGGTCGTCGGAGTTACTGGCGATGGTCTGGTGTTTCCCAATCCATCTGATCGGCAATCTCACGGGCAGACTCCACAGCGTTCTCGTTACGCCGATCGGTAGCGGGTGCAGTTGCCAGCGCAAGAATAAGTGGCTTCACAACATCGGTGAATGCACGTTGCTGAAGTGCATTGTGCTTGGAATCGAATTCCGACATGAGCTCTTCAGCATCAATCCCGCTATTCACGGCTTCGACGATATCCTCAGCGATCTGCGTTGCATCTGGCGTATCGTCATCAGGGAAGACGTGTTGCTTCGGAGCCAGAGTTCCAGCCAAGGCTTTGTCACGGAACGATTGGAACTCGTAATCACCGAGATGCGTTTCACCGTCTTCATCCGAGGTTTCGATTTGAACCGCATCGGTCACGATATCGTTAATCGTGAACCGGTCAACGATATTCGAGCGGAGTTGAGTGTCGGTGCCTTCTTCGAATTCGATCCACGTGTCTCCGGCTTTGATCCGGGCGATTGTTCCGTCTTCGAGTCGGACTTCGTCGCGTGCAAGGGATGTGACTGGTGGTGTCATGAGTAACTTTGAATGGGTGAGTTGGTTTGCGGGTGTCTGTCGTCTCAGAGGCTTGGTTGGACGTGCCCGAGAGGACAGGAGTACTGATTATATTCGCACCTGTGCGCCTCAGCTGGACGGCGATCGTGTCACGCGTCAGGCTGCCGGGGTTTCCATTAGTTCCTGGCAGTACTCGCGGAACTGGTTTTTGCTGACGTGGCTGATGCCGGCAATATCAGTTTGAACGACGTCGTCGTTTGTGAGGCGTCGAGCAGCATCAAGTGCACCGGCAGCGAGGCTGGTGGGTGCTGGTCCGTTCGCCATTCCGTTTTCCCGTGCGGTTGTAAGGAACTCGTGGGCAGTGTCTCGGGTTTCTTCCGTGACGTCGAGTTCGTCAGCGTAGTAGTTCAGGTGCGCTTCTGCATCGATCTGTGGCGTTGCGATGTCGAGTTCTCGTTTGAGCCGGCGGAACTCAGCGTGAACCTCATTCCGGGTGAGCGGGTTCCCGTTTTTGATCGTGGCGTTGGCGAAGTCATCAGCTACGCGTGGAATGTTGTTCTCTCGGCACGCGATGAGTGCAACAGTAGCGATGATTGTCTTGTAGCAACGGGTTCGTGTCTGGTCCGCTTCGACGGCGATGTCGAGGATTTCATCTGCTCGGTTCAGTACGGTGTCGGGAATGCCGAGCTCTTGGCGGTACGTTTCGAACAGTTCGTTACGGACCTTGATCAGGCCGTCTGATTTCGTTGTCATCGGTAGTGTTGTGGAGTCTGCTTTTGCACGCCCGGTTGGTTATTGACGGTTCCAGGTGAATAGCGATTTTGTTCTGGTTGTGGAACGGGCTGCTACTCGCTTCGTTGTGGCTCCTAAGTGCCGGATTGCTTTTTCTGTACGCAGCCGTAGCGCACGAACTGTTATAAACGCTTGGGTTTTCCGGGGTTGAGTAGTTTCCTGTTCCACCGGTATCGGAGCTTCTACTGGCGAATTCTCGTCCAGAATCGATTTCCCATGTGCGCTCATCAAGTGAAGCAGAGTCGTCATACTCGTTGTTGAGTATTCATTCTGCAACGTTATTTCAGCACGCATCACAACCAGGTCCGGAAACGTCACGCCGGTACAGGACTCTGCAAGCTTTGCAATCGCTTGTGCATCACCGACATCGATATCATCACCCGACTGGTCAATCACGTCCAGAACAGCCTGACAGACCGCATCAGCATCGTACGGCAGTACTCTGTATTCTTCACCGAGAATGGTGAATAGTTCAGTGACGGTCGGCATCTCTTCTTCAGCATCAGCAACTGCCTGTTCAGTTGGAGACTGTGCTGCGTGGTCAGTCGGAATCGTTGTGTTCGATTGCGTCGATTTCTGTGTTTCGCTCATTGATCTCGTTTTCGTTGGGTCGCACCGCGTTTCGCTTAGTCGTCCGATCCATCGCACCCGTGTTCCCAATCGTTGGAGCCACGGCTTCTTGAGACCACAAATCCGGTGGAAGAGAGAAGACGCGACCGAGGGGTCAACTCGGTCTTATGTGGTATTGGAGCGTTTCTCACTCACCCGGTGTGGTGTATCACATCGTACAGGATAGACCCTCTAAAAGGACTGGATTTCTGGTGAGCACGCTGACCGATTCATCCGGGAAATTACGTTTCTGGAATCGCAGTACATCAGTACTGTAGTATGGAAAATCCGGGGCGAACGTGATGTACTGTGGTACAGCGTACGGAATGTGGTCGATGAGTGCCCCAAAGCGCTCATCGACCGGTGGTCCCACATCACTGAACGTTATGGGCAACATCGCGTCACGAACGATACTTCGTCGTCCATGGATAGCTATGACTGCCCGTTCAGTAACGGGGAATGTGGAGGCAAATCCACACCCATGAGGATCCGGCCTGACGACCGGAGTCATCATAATCGTCGTGGAATGAAATTCTGATTTGTAGTCCGAAAACCGTATTGTGTCTCCGCGGGGGACTAGCCCTTCGAAGCCACGGTATTTCTCCAACCATCACTGTCGTATGACAGTCCGGTCGGTGCAGTCCTCACTGCGCTCCAGTACAGTATACTGGCGTGCACACTCGTAAAACGTCTTTACAACATGACCGTCCGTCGTGCGTCACCGTGCCGACAAGCTGGTCACATCCGACTGAACGGCAAGTCTTTCTGATACCGCTGTCCACCGTTCAGCACTTTGTCGATCAGCATCGACACGACGAAGACACCCATGATGGCCGGAATCACGTGGATTGTAAGCTCGAAGGCAACAGCGAACCGACCGCTGCCAGCAGCCATGGCCGCAGCAGATGATGCTGACGGGTCAACCAGTATGAGTGCAAGAGCAATCCCGTAGAAAATCAGGAGTATCGATGCTCCCCATTCCATAACGATACTGGCACAGTAGATCCCGAATGCGACAATCGCTGCAACTGCTGTAATCGACCAAATAGCCGCTTCACCGAGTTCTTCTAACCCGTTCACAATGTACTCACCGGGACTCCGAATACGTGACTGTGGAGTCATCTCCGGCGGATCTACATCACCAACAGACGCTGGACCAGTTGGTTCCGCGATCGTTGCTTGCTCTGTCGTCTCAGACGTTCCCGTAACGTCTTCGGAAACATCTCCACGGTCACTAACATTAGTGGATTTCTCTGTTTCAGACCGTGTTCCCTGGTCAGACGTTCGACCGGATTCGTTTCCCTCAACAGAATTGGATTCAGACTGAGCAGTAGCAGTACCAGAACTGCTATCGGACTCAGCGTTTACGTCTCCCTCATCGTCAAGGAGAGCATCAAACGATGCGTCTTCGTCAGGATCATGCGCACCGTCTATCTCAACGCCATCAAACCCTAGACTACCGTCTTCGGGTTCATCAACTGTCGAATCAGTATCGTTCTGTGCCGTTCGCGTAGCGGTCTGTGCAGTTGGAGCGGGTTCCTCTTTTTCTGCAGGGTCTTCGAACGTGATGTCTTCCTCGAACCCAATGGTTTCCGTATCCGACCCCCATGTTTCAGCAGCATCAGGGTCAGTAAAGACACCATCAGCATCAACAACGCTATCCTCGTTAACTGATTCGGTATCATCAGTAGTACTGGTTTCAACCGAATCAGATACGGTGGCAGGCGTTGCTTCAGGCTCTTGTTCCTCGTCGACTGTTTCCGTTGACTCTGCTGGTGATTCCTTGTCAGAGGATGCTTCGATTTCTTCTAAATCTTCTGCGCCAGGAATCGAGACATCCGAGAAATCAAACGGTTCTGAGTCATCGGGATCCGTTGATTCTGTGGGTTCGTCAGGCGAGTTGAAGGGATCTGCACCGGGAATATCCACGTCCTCGAACGCGTCGGTTGACAGCGTCTGTTCTTCGGTACCGTCAGAGGTTTCGGTGCTGTTCGTGTTTTCACTATCGGTTGCTGTGACTTCAGCGGACGCCGAGGTGGTTTCATCAGCCTCTACTTCTGACTCACCCGAGTCGTCTGAGCTGGTGTCATCAGTATCGGACTTCGGGTGCGGTGGTCCGTTTACGGAGTATTTTGGCATGGGTGAATGTGATTGGGGATTCTGCGGGCGGTTGCGTGTGACCTGTACAGGTACGGCTCACCCTGTTTTCTCGCCGTACCTACTGCGGGAATTGGTAAGAAGGTATGGAAATCAGAATCGGCCGTCAAGAACTGTACGCGGCTACGAAACGTTAATGCCGTACACGGGTTCTCCAGTAATATCTTCTAACGTGTTTCGAAGATCCATCACGCTTTCAATATCCTCAGACACCGGAATGAACTCATACAGCCAAATCGTGTCCAGAACTTTCTGCTCTTCACCGTTATGAGAAATCGTGATCACATCACCAACAGGTTCAGTCCACATTGCTGGTTCTCCGATCGTGTGTGCTGTACTGACATCCGTAACTCGATTTGGAATGTTTTCACGTTCAGACATTCCGTCGATATCCTCAAGGAACAGGCAGGAGTAATATTCTTCATCAGATTCGACATCATCATACTGAATTGGAGCGAAGAATGTTACGGCATCACTGAGAACATCAAATTCCGTAGCGAAATGCCCGGTTGGTAACTTATGAAACGTGTTCTCGTCGTGAAGATTGTTCACAATCCCAACCTCATCAAGCACCCAAGGCCCGTTATCCATTATGTAGGTAAGTTTGAAGTCCGGCATCTTACAGGGAGTAATTCATGCAGTGTTTTAGGTGATTGGGTTTCCAATTTTCCCTCTACGGAAGTTCAGTCCCCTATTCAAGCGGGTCGTTAATCGGGTCGTAGTCTTTCTCCTCAGGCTTGAATCGAGCTACTGTGTCCGCCCGACTTCTAATTTCGAAACGAACATATCCTGTATCGGTGTCCCGTTTCAAGAGCTGGTACGTGTTTACAGAGACCTTCACACGACCGGACATCGATGCTCTCGACGAAGTCCGCGGGTCCTCTACCGATTTCGTATACCCAACGACATGCCGGCCTCGTTGTTCATCACCAATCTCAGACTCAATGTCGTCTTCTGTAATCTCACCCGAATACACTTCACCAAATTCGGTTTCGTACTCGAACTCTCCAGTGATATCGCTTTTCACCTGTGTGCTCCGGGCGATGCGTTTCAGGTGCGTCCCTCGAACTTGGATGTATGTTATATCGTCGTCTGCAACCGTGAACCGGTGAGAGCTCCCGACCAATTCGTCGTGGCCGGTCACAGTCATATCGTGATGGGTTTCGACTGCCTCGATGAACGGTTTCAGGCCAGCTGCAACGAGGTCATCATCTTCTGGTATATCGAATCCGTTGACGTGCCTCGACGTAGCGTTAAAATCACTGTCTGCAGGGTATGAGACGTCATCCACGTAGACCAGGAACGACTCATTTTCGTACGTGACGAGGTAGTGATGTTGTGCTCCAACGAAAACGCTGAGATTTCCGTGGGAGAACCCGCCTTTCCCGGCAATGTACCGAATAACGTTTTCTAAATCCGGGCCGTGAATCCCAAGCGCTCCATCGTTTGAGGCAGCAGTCCGCTTCGTGATGACTGGTTCAAAGTCATCGAACCCACTGTAGTACTTCGGAACGTCGATCTGCCGGCAGTCGTTTTCTTGTAGGTATGCATCAACCCCGTCGATAACGAGTTTTACACGGTGCTTGGAGATCCCGGTCGAACCGGTGAGACTCCGGAAATCACCAGACCGAGGGTGCAGTATGCTTGCGCCGTCAACAGTTACGATGTTATCAGTATCCCACACGGTGACCTCTGACAGGTCTTTCTGAGATAGAGACTCCTCATCAGGCTCTGATGAGGAATCACAGTCGGACTCAGGAGTGCTTTCACCGGCTGTGTTACTGTTTGCGGTTTCATTGTGTGTGACAACAGGTTCATCTGATTCTGTGTCTTCTGTTTCTGTAGACTCGGTATCGAATGCACCGAGTTCTGCTTGTTCATTTGCTGTATTTTGTGACATGGGTATGAGATTCACCTAAGAACGATTTGTACTTCGGTGCGTTCACTCATTTGCTGGCGCACCGGGCGCAGTGTTTTGTGATTTGAGCGCTGCTGGCGGCGTGTTCGTATACGATTCAAACCCACGGACGATGTTAAACTCAGTATCGTCCGGGATATTTTCTTGTTCAGCAGTCTCTTGTGAGTCCATCGTTTCGACTGCTTTTGTCAAAACCGTCCCGGGAACGGCGATCGTGTCGCTATCGAAGAGAAGCCCGGTACAGTTAGGTGCGTCCAAGCGTTGTGAGACCGTGATGACGGAGTCGTCTGGCTCAGTGTCCGGGTGATCCTCGAAGAAGTCATAGACGGACATCACACCGTTTTCATGATAGTATGATGCTGCGGCAGTGTTTGTGAGAAGCTGTTCAAAGCGGACGAGTTCATGGTCATCACTGCCATCAGTATCAAGATAGTAGATACTGTGATTCTCTAACGCGCAGACGTTACAGGTAGCGTAGTCGATCGCGCCGTGGAAATAATCAGTGTGCCCGATACCCCGGCTGCATTCATCACATGTGAGTGTTACCGTGCCGGGATCAGACGTTTCATTGTTTTGCATCTGTGCCGAGTTGTCCTGTTTACTCTCGGTCGTTATGGAGGCAGATTCTCCATTGGGAGTACGTAATTCTTCTCGGTTTGCTCGTTCTTCCAGGTGCTGCAGGTGTTCACACTGTTTATTGCGTTTTGGCAATGTCGACGGGCAAGTACAGGTTCCTTCGTCACGATTAGCAGTGTATTTGTTTGTCTGGTCAGCGACGGTGTAGGTGTGACCCTGTTGATGCGTAATGGTGAACCGTGTGAGTAGTGCTTTAGCTCGGATCGGGTCTATCGTACGCGTTCCGTTTTCACCGGTCTGAATGACGGTGAGTGCTGTTTCTAATTGTTTTCCAGTCCTGGTTTCTGCTTCTTGGGTAGAGGGACCAGTGTCTACTGGATGCGTGACTTCCGGTGTTTGTGGTGACATTGCGAATGGGGTGGTGAGCAGTGATGTTTCTCTCGGTGTATGTGGTATTCGCGTCTAAAAATCGGTGTCCTACTCGTTGTAGGAATATGCACTCAGTGGAAATGTGAATCCCGTGTTCAACGGGATCGTGGTGGTGGTGGGATCTGAGTGCGTCCGCGTTGCGACATGAAGGCAGTTATCCTGCCTCGCTGTTCAGTGTGAGTCTTACCTCACTACCTTATATTTTACCCGTGTTTATAAATGCTGGTATTTCTAGGTTCTAACATGTAGACGGCTGTGCGGTGGTTGTGCTAACGTATTCAGTCGGCAACCGGCCAGCGAGAGTCCTAATCCTTAATCCGGTCCTCCCTAATAGTACGGTATGGTCGACACGGCGTTCACTTATCAGTTCACCAGCGCCACGAAGAAACAGTATCTTCTCGGAGTGGCCTGTGTTTATTTCAGCTGGCTTCTGTTCCCTCTCGTGTTTCTGTTCGGGTATTACATCGAAGTGTTAGCTTCGGTATCAACCGGTGAACAAACGCTTCCAGACCCTTCTGATCCGGTCTTACTCGTCAAAAACGCAGTGTATGGAGTAATCACTACGTTCACGTATGGCGGTTTCTTACTGGCAGCACCGATGTTTGCCGTTGCAGCCGTTGGAACACAGTTATCTCATGGAACAACCCTTTCAGGAACCGATTTCCTGAATCGTTTTGCGATGATCGCCATCCTATTCACAGCGATATTCGCACTCATCCTCCCTGTAGTCCTCTGCTTGTACGGGCGGAATAAGCGGTTCCGAGATATTTACGACGTTGAGGAACTGTTCACCATCGTTGCTACGGAGGAGGTCATTAAAGCGATGTTGAGCACTATCACGCTCACAACATTCGTTCTCATCGGAGTTGGTGTCTTCACAACCCTCACACAAGGACTGATACTACTGATTGCTCCGTTCGTACTTCTGTGGTATATGCTTGCAACGGCGTTTTTCTATGGCCGTGCAATCAACGATGTTATCGAGACGGGCGATTCTGAAGAATCCATTGTTTAGAGCGCAGAGAGAATCGTACCCGGGTTAGAGTTCACTTTCCGTGTGAATCCACCGTTCATCACCGTGGTCGATGATATCCTGGTACCGTTCGCGGATAGTGACTTCAGTCACACCGGTGACTTCTGCGAGGTCTTCCTGCGTCGGTGTTTCCCCGTACAGTTTTGCAGCCATGTAAATCGCAGCAGCTGCGATGCCAGGCGGGGTCTTCCCACTGTGTAATTCAGCATCCTTGACGCGTTCGACGAGCCGGCGCGCAAGCCGTTCAGTGTCTTGACTGATCTCGTCAAATTTCCCGGCGAACCGCGGAATGTACTTCAGCGGATCAGACGGACCGATACCAAGCGATAGTTCCCGGTCAATATACCGGTATGCTCGGCCGATTTCCTTCTCATCGACACGACTGACTCGCGTCATCTCCTTCAACGATCGCGGAATATCCTCCATCCGCCCGGCTGCGTATAGCGACGCAGTTGCCATCCCTTCAATCGACCGTCCAGGAAGCATGTCCTGTTCCAGACACCGCCGGTAAATCATCGAGGAAATCTCTCGAACGTCACGTGGCAATCCAAGCGCAGACGACATGCGCTCAATCTCACCTAACGCGTGCTTCAGATTCCGGTCACGGGAATCCTGCGTTTTCGCACGTTGATTCCACTTCCGAAGACGCTGCATCTTCTTCCGCTGCTGCGTTCCAAGTTTTTGACCGTACCCGTCCTTGTCACGCCAGTCAATGTTCGTCGCCAGCCCGTCGTCGTGCATCATCTTGTTCGTTGGCGAGCCAACGCGACTCTTCTCATCATGCTGATTCGAATTGAATGCACGCCATTCCGGGCCACGATCGATTTCGTCTTCATCAACCACAAGTCCACAATCCTCGCAAGCCTGCTCCCCGTGCTTGGAGTCATGCGTGATATCACCAGCGCACTCAGGACACACCCCGGTTTCTTCTTTCTCGTCTTCTGTCTCCTCTTCGTCCGTAGTGTGCGGTCGTTCCCGGGTCTTCACGTTACCCCGGTCGGATTTCTTTTTCATAGTGATAGTGTTCCCTGCAGTTCTGAGTCGGCCAGGTGACTCATCGCTGCTTGACTGCGTCTCTGATGTACTGTTATTCTTTGGCATGGTTAAACTGTCGGATCCTTCGTGATAGTGAACGAAGAATCAATGACTGTGTTGTTTGCACTGTCGGGTTGCGGGACTGCCAGTGTAGTCGGCTTCACTGCCTGATATCGCCGACTACACCGCTGTGCTGTACGGACCTAACTACAACCGTAAGAATGAACGAAGCGTTTCGTGGATTTCTTCCCGAACATCGGCTTCTGGTGGTGCTCCGGTCCTCGATGCTTGACAGAGATCATCGAATAACTCGGCTAACGATTCGATGATGTCAGCATCTACTTCACGCGGATCGATTACGGGAATCGTAGTCAAGTCACCCGGTTCAACTTTCGACATCCCGGAGCTGAGTGTTCGACCGCTCCGTTTGATCAACCGGTCAGCAAATCCACTGTTCAAGTATGCCAGCAATGCTTTCGTTTCCGTAGGAGACAACTCTTCAGTCAGGTAAATCGAGTGGACGTTGTTCAGATTCCGAGCACCCATTCGATTATAGATGAATCGCCCACGATTACGCGTCATGCTGGTGTACAGGATATCGGCAGGTTGGCGTTCGTCGACGACATACCATGTATCACGATGCCGGGCAACGTGCGTCTGGTGTGGCGGATCATCGAGCTGCATCCCGTACTTTAGGTACTCGACGACATTCCGTTCCCCGGGTGATAACCCGGCCTCCATGTCTACCGCAGGTGCACAGTCTTCTGGTGTGAACGCGTTCAACCGTTGCTGCGCAGTTTTCTCATCAGCAATGTCCTGCTCAAAGTACGTAGAATCCCAATCAAGAGTTCTCGTATGATACAGTAACCAAACCGCGGTCCCGTCATCACGCTGGTCAGACCAGTCTTCACGCCGATAATCGTAATGAGGGACTTGGTGAGCTTTCCGAACAATCGGTGAAAGGAACTCACTTGGAATATCCCACGATTGCCCGTTCCCGGTTCCTTCACGGTCATCTTCGTTCAGACAGAAAAACGAGTTCTGTCCGGTCGAAATCCCGCGATTGATCTCTGCGAGGTCTTCAAAGGGAACTAACTGATCGTCAATCACCGGTTCGTAACTATCGAAGAACACACTCCAATTCTCTGCCGGATTCAAATCATCGTTCGAAACCGTGTTGATGAACCCCCATTCAGTCTCAACACGATCGGGGTCTCCGCCAGCATCACGTACAGCGGAGACAAGCGTTTCATCACCGGGCTGTTCATCAACCCGAATGAACGTCGTCGTGTCGTCAACAGTTCGGGTTCTGTTCCGAGTGCCGACCGTGATGAGAGACGTCGTAGCTACGTCATCAAACTTTGACCCGTTCGCTTGTTTGAACAGGATGAACGCATCAATATCGTATAAATCTGCGATGAATTCTTTCCATTCGGTCCCGTATTCCGTGTTCAATATTTCAGCCGGTGTAAGGAACACGCCGGTATCACCGTCATCAAGGAATTGCGTCGCATGAATCGTGAAGTACGTGTATAACGGCGATAATTTTGAGATGGAACGATTAGTTGTTCGCATCGCTTGCTCGTTGAGTAGTGTCTTCTCACGGGTAGTGAGCTCGTGATGCTTGGTGTACGGCGGATTCGAGATCACTGCATCAATCTGAGGAAGGTCATCAGGAGCAATCCCGAAGAAATCCGTCGCGTAAAACACGGGTTCGCCAGACTCATCGGACGCCTGGAGAGCAGCATTCCCAAGCAATACGCGTAACGGACTTACATCAACCGCATGAATATCAGACAACGGGGTTTCTCGACCCGTCTCAGATTTACTACGGGCGGTTTCAGCCGTAATCGTGCCAGCACCAATCCCCGGTGAAAGAACGATATCTGTCGGGTCCTCCATCCCGAGTTTAGCAGTAAGTGTAGCGAGTTCTAATGGAGTTCGAAACTCACCGAGTCGCCACCGGTCTTCTTGAGCGACTAACCGTTCATAGCATTGCGCAAGGAATTCTGACGGGTTCTCTACCGGAGTGACGTGATGGCGTAGTTCAACAAGCCAATCGAATACAACTGGTGAAAATCCATCGGCAACTGCGTCAAGCGCGAACCACTCTGGTGACGCATCTTCTAACTCGGCGTGAGCAGTTTCGATTGCTTCAGTATACGTTGATTGAGAAACCCTCTCGATATCAACGGTGTTTGACTGTTCAAAGGCCAGGCTTCGAAGAACAACCGTGAGAGCAGCCTGACGAGCAACGGTTCGCTCAGCAGTATCACTCTCAGTGAGTCCTGTTTGGTCACACCAATCACTAATCGGTGTGTCGTCTTTGATCTTCACTGATATTGTCCCACCAGCGATGCACAGTGCATCGACGAATTCAGCGACCGACCGTGATCGAGACGGGACATCAACCGAACTATCGTCGATCGCGTATACACTGGCGAGTACAGTTTTCATACTCGCGTCAGCAATGTGCTCTCCGAGGTTTTTGGCTTCTCTGTGAATATCGGATTCAGAACCTCGCTTTACCAGTAACGCGATAGCAAGTATTTCACCCGGTGTTGGTGGGTTCGAAATAGCGTCGGTATTCGAAATTGTGGTTTCTGAAAGTATGGATGTAACCTCTGAACGAATTGGTTGCGGGAGGATCGAAATGTCGGCTGCCTCTGCAAGCGTGTCTGAAACGCGGGAATCTATTGAAGGTGGAGTATCAGTCATTGTGAAAGAGAACGCGGAACTGCAGATGCTGTGTTAGAGAACGAACTGCCAGTGGTTGTCTTCGACAGCGATGATGTGCGTCTTTTCGCTGTTGATGTAGTTTTTGTAGTTCTCTTCACGCTCGTTTTCTGTTTCACCTTCTATAGTCGGAGTAACACGGACACGTGCTGTCTCGACGTCGGTGAACGTGGAAACATCGTCGTCACCGAGGAACTTCGCCGCTTCGAACCAGTTTCCAAGCGTTTCTGCAGATAGCCCGGTTTCCAGGACTTCCATAGTGAACGTAGTGAGCTCACCGTTGAAATCCGGTGTGGACCCTCGGAAATCGTCTTCCGGGTAATCGTTGGTGGAATGACATTCTGCCAGGAACATGTTCTCATCCGAGGTCGCCCAAGCAGTGTAGATGTTCGCCATGAGCTCTTCTTTTGAGTTCTGAATCGGGACCTCTGTCGGTGTTGGCGTGTCTTCCGGTGTTTCCGTGTCGGTTGGCTCAGGCGTTTCAGTCTGTGTTGACGTGTTAGTCGGCGTGGTTTCCGTGTCAGTACCTGTTTCGGTGCTTGGATCGGTCTCGTCATCCGAGAATATCCCTGAACAACCAGCAAGGGTTGCAGCAGCGAGAGTACCAGTGCTAGCGAGGAGTTTACGTCGGTTCATGTGCAGTCATTGCATAGTTTTTCACGCGCCTGTAAATACATTCGGGAAGTGACCGAGTCACTGGTCGGGACGGAGAAACGGCGATTCAGTCGGTGTTGGACCTTCATCATCAGCAGGATCGTGATTCTGAAGTGCAGCGATAACCATGTCAGTGACCGTTTCACCGTTCCACCGCGCAGTATTCACAACGAGATCGTAAATCGTCGTGTCCGCAATATCGATGTTATACCATTCATCGTACCGCATTGATTCATCCGCTTGTCGTTCAACGAGTTCATCTGCTTTCTCGGAATCATCGGTATTCTCAGTCAGGCGATCACACCGAACATCGAGCGGAGCTTGACACCAGATACGGAGATGTGCATCTGCACCAGCAATCCAACCAGCGAGACGGGACTCCAAAATCATGTACTCAGCATCAACGTCAATGTCAATCCCTAATTCAAGGGAATCATCGACGCCGTCAGGCATGCCACCGGCCGTTTCATTCCCAAGGAAATCGTCGACGGTCATTCGAAGCTGGTGATCGATAGCCCGGTCAATCTCCGGGTTTTCATTCACGTGTTTACTAAACACGAGGGTGTCATAGAAAGCGTCACACACGAAGACGCAGGATGTTGGAACTGTGTCTACGAGCGCCAGCATCCTGCAAGAGGAGACTTCTATCGACGAGTTCTTCAATGTAATGGCGACCGAGA
>Ga0306915_100464_pt1 | contig 15441 bp, 16 predicted proteins | sample AntDeeMetag20061_FD_190427 | JGI IMG/M metagenome (GOLD analysis project Ga0306915, IMG submission 190427) | Saline lake microbial communities from Deep Lake, Antarctica - Metagenome TFF 2006 #1 (v2) (version 2) | ecosystem: Environmental > Aquatic > Non-marine Saline and Alkaline > Saline... | reverse complement strand
TTCCTGCGGACACTGGTATTTGACAGCACTGTTCCAGTAGTCCTCATCCTCTCCAACGAACCAGAGATGGCCCTGATCAAGTCCGACTGCGGGGTTGATCGCCGACTGCAACTCGGTGATCGTTCTGTCTGCGCCGACGACGATATCCCGCCACAGCGATGTAGGATCCGGATCGAATTTGATGCGAAAGCGGTAGGCAGTCATCCTTTGAACTCTGTTTGCTCTGTTGCAGCGTCGAATAGCACCAGTTTCAGCCTTGTTCTTGGCTGAATTCCGTGAGACTTGTGGGGAATTGGACGCCGTCTGGCGATATGAGGTCGAAACGACCGATCATACGGCAGTGTAAGAATCTTGCCAAACAGCACGTGGATAACCCTGACGAACCCGCTGCGCCGGACGGCGCCAGCGGGTTCGCCGAGTGGACTCAGATCGCGTTTATCCTCTTGCATGCGGAACTCGACAAAGATTTCCGAGAGACTGAAGCATGGTTCAATGACTCCAGAGCCATCCGTGAAGAGCTTAACATCGACAAATCGCCGGATCACACCACGCTCTGTCGATGGGAGCAACAGGTCGACATGCGTGAACTCCGCAGCCTGCTCCGCCGCAGTGCGGAGCAGGCTGGCTGGTCGGGAACAGCAGCAATCGACGCCAGTGGCTTCCAGCGAGATCAAACCAGCTATCATTACCGGAATCGTGCTGGCTTCTCGTTTCACAAGCTGAAGACAACGATTTTGGTCGATACAGAGTCACTGGCAATCAAAGACGTTCATTTCACGACGAAGCGCAAGTGGGACGGACACATCGGCTTGCAGGTCTATCGGCGCAACGCCGAAGACCTGCAAGAGTTCCTTGCAGATGCGAACTATTCGTGGTCAGATCTCAGAGAGGAGTGTCGCACTGGCGCGACACGACCGCTAATCAAACACAGGGAGCACAATGCGCTGAAGAAAGCGCATAACGCTCGGATGGACGAAGATCTGTACCATCAGCGGACACTGAGTGAGACTGCGTTCTCACTGCTGAAGGATGACGGTGAGAAGTTACGCTCTCGGAGCTGGCACGGCCAGTTCCGAGAGCTCACGCGCAAGTGTATCGTGCATAACCTATCGCAGGCGGCGAGTTAGGGCTCGCCGCCTGCTCTCTTTCTCTGGACGTATCCGCCAGAGACATCGCCGTCATCCACGTACGGGTTCTCACAAAGTGACCTAATTCTGATGGTTGCAGAATCAACGAACTGTACTCCTCCCACATCATCCAGATCTCAAAACCATCAGTACAGGAGTTCTAACGCCCTCTGCCTGAATATCAAAATTTCAATACTGCCGCCGTCTTGCGTTCAACAGAGCATTTTGATCGGTACCGGAGAGATACGTGTCACGTACTACAGTACGGTTCTTTCCGGTGCTGCCTCGAAAGAAGTGGTGACTACTGACGATCAAACTGGGCGAATATGAAGGCCGAGATATTTTGTTGGCAATCGTTGTAGGCCCGATATGGGAAACGACAACCAAGAATCCAAGACTGAGGCGGAATCGGCAGCTGATGAGACGGAACGTGAAGGTGAGCGGGTGATGAGTCGGGTAGCCGGCGCGGAGATCATCCGTGAAGTCGCCGATGGTGTCGAGAACGGGACAATCGACATCGAAGGAGAGAACGGCTTCGCGGTGGCGGTTCCAGAGCACTTCGAACTGGAAGTCGAGTACGAGGTTACCGACGACGAGGCCGAGTTCGAAGTGGAACTCGAATGGCAGATGGAAGACGGCGAACCGGTATCAGCGGACGAATAATACGGTTACCGGCCTCTATTGCAGCCACTCGTGGGAGAATCGTATCCGTTCACTAATCGGACGGTGGAGTGTCCTCCGAACCTGATAAAAACCGAATCAGGATATAGCGGCTCCTGTCTGCTGCACCATCGGCTGGGCACGGAGTCTGTTCGATGGCTTGCACGCCCTCGAGCACTGCACGAGATGGGAGTGAATCACCGCCAGTCTTGCAGGTTCACCGGCCGAGATGCTGGTCGATGGTCACGCCGCTGGACCGTCGGGACGAGTGCGAGGATGGCGACGCGTCTACAGGCGGAGCAGGCCGAGTTCCTCGGGGCTTGACCCCGAGGCGGTTCACAACGTACAGACCGCCCGAGTCGACGGGCACGGTGGATTAATAGCTGTCTCACCCGAATACACGGCCGTGACAGCATCCGGCGCCGGCTTTCACTCGCTGACCACCGAAGTCCACGACCATTACCCGACGGTCGAGGGCACCATCCCCGAGTGGCTCTCTGGAACGCTGGTTCGCAACGGGCCCGCCCGTTTCGAGGCAGGCGATCGCCGCGTCAACCACTGGTTCGACGGACTGGCAATGCTCCGGCGCTACGCGTTCACCGACGGCCGACTCCGCTACTCGAACCGATTTCTCCGCACCGATGCCTATGAGGAGGCGATGGACGGCCGATTGACCGGTCAGTTCGGCACTGACACGCGTGGCTGGCGTCGTCTCCTCGAGATGGTCGCTTCGCTTGGGGTCCCCGAGCCGACAGACAACGCGAACGTCCACGTCGCCTGTATCGACGGCGAGTACGTCGCGCTCACGGAGGCCCCGCGCCGGGTCGCCTTCGATCCCGAGACGCTCGAGACACGTGGGCACTTTCGATTCCACGACGACCTATCCGAGCACATCACGGCTGCGCATCTCGTCGACGACCCCCACCAGGACGAACTGGTCGGCTTCACCACGCAGTTCGGCCGGACGCCACAGTATCATCTCTATCGTCTCCCACAGGAGAGTCGGACGCGGGAGGTCATCGCCTCCATCGACGCGAACGGGCCGGCGTACATCCACGACTGCAGCGTCACCGCGGACCACGTCATCATCGTGGAGTCGCCACTTGTCCTCTCGGTACTCCGGGCACTGAATCCGTTTACCGAGGGTGCGATCGACATGCTCGACTGGCAACCGGAGCGCGACACGCGCGTGCTCGTAGTCGACCGCGATACCGGTGACCTCGTGGCCAACCCAACGCTCGATCCGGCCTTCACTTTCCATCACGTCAACGCCTATGTCGACGGCGGAACGATCGTCCTCGACCTCGTGGAGTTCCCGGACGCCGACATCGTCGACACGATGGCGCTGTCCGAACTCGACAGCGACGGCTTTCCTGCCGTGCCCGACGCTCACCTGATGCGGTACCGTATCGATCCCGATGCGAACACGGTCAGTCGAACGCGACTCTACGATGGCGCGATGGAGATGCCACGCGTCGCTCGTTCGGTCGTCGGTCGACGCCACCGCTACGCGTACGGCCAAGCGACCGATCGCGCAGGGGCGAACGGACTGGTCAAAGTGGACTGTGAGACGGGCACCGCCAGGGAGTGGTGGGAGCGGTCGGTCTACGTCGAGGAACCAGTTCCCGTCCAGCATCCCGATGCCGACGCCGAAGATGCGGGAGTCGTACTCGCGACGGCGCTGGATTCCCAGCGTGAGCGGACGATGCTCATGATTTTTGATGCAGCGACGCTCGCTGTTCAGGCGCGGGCAGTTCTCCCACACCCGGAACCCTTCGGCTTCCACGGTCGGTTCTTCCAGGGCGTGTAGCTCATGCGAGGTCGGCGAGCGTCCCTGTCGTGACGGGGTTCGCTAGCGGGTCGAGCATCGTCTTCGCTCGTCGTTGGGAGGATTATCTTCTCGTTGAGCCCTGGTTCGACTGTATCGATTACCCCATAGAAGCGGAGGAACATTCTCAGGGTTGCCAACTGTCCCTTCATGCTGGCAGTTGCGAGTTCATCTTCGTTCCTGCGTTTGACACGGAAGCGATGGATGTCTCGCCCGCTGAATTCGTTGAAATTGTCGATACCGTCCTGTTCACACCACTGGACGAACTGTGTGAGCCGATACCGGTGAGACTAGATGGTAGCGTCCGCGAGTTCGTGGCTCCGTTCGTGAAGGTACATTTGCATGGCCTCTACTGGGGTGAGTGGTTCGAGTTTGTCTGTGATGGTTCTCTCACTGAAGGCCGAAGACAACGAGTTCTAGACGCCGACCTAGACGCTTCTCGCGTGCACTAACAACTGGCTGAGACTCCGGAAGATTCTGGACGTTCCCCGTCAGCGCCCATGGCTACCACAGATCGGTTTTAGGGCCCCTTAGACACCCGGAGTCAGCAATTATGGAGGGTCGAGACATTTCGGCCTGACAGGCTCATCCACGTATTGCAGGGTTCTCAGCCAGCCGAATTTGGGTGCAACACAGAATCACTTAGTCAGTTAGTAAAACCGCAAACAATGGAATGACACTCTAGCTATACTCACGCAGTCACTTCGTCAGCGGCGAAGTGCTCGCGGAGTTTATCCTCGTCTTCCGGTGAGAGATTCGTCTCTAGGACTTCGGGGTTGTACGGATCAAGTTCCTCAATAACGCGGTCCCGCTGGACGTCGCTCACGAGCATGAACAACGCGGACTCGCCAGGTTCGATCTGCTCGCCAACTTCCTTGATGAACGCATCGTCAACACCGATATCGGAGAACTTCCCACCCAGCGCGCCGGACACTGCACCAACGGCCATCCCGAGTACTGGTGCGAGGAAAATAAGGCCGATAAGCAGTCCCCAGAACGCACCACCGAGCGCGCCCGAACCGACGAGACTCTGGGCCTGTTTTACGTCCGTTTTTCCTTTTTCGTTCCGGACCACGACGGCAGCATCGTCGATCGTGATCAACTCCTGTTTTTGCAACTCGAAGAGTTTGTCCCGCACTTCGAGTGCGCCAGTCTCGTTATCGAACGCTAGTACAATGAGTTTCTTCATTGGAAACCTCCACGAAAATTCGCACCAAGGGCTTACAAATACCTTTCCGGTGCTGGAGGAGAGTGTCTCCACGCGGAATCTGTGCTCGGATACGTAACAGTAGCCGATGGCGGAATTTGATCGACGTACTAGCTCGTCAGTGTCTAAACGTCGTTCTCCAATTGCATGGAACCCCGTGTAATCCCAGCTGTACCAGCACCCAGTTCGGATGGTTCCTCCTAGATTGATCGTCCACTGATCTCGATCTCGACCCACTGGTGTACTTCGAGCAAACTGTCCACGGAAAATCCGACTGTGATGATTAGATTCTCTCGTGGCGATGCCCGAAGGGCACAAAATCAAATATCCCGTTTGGTTGCCTTCAGTCGTTCACACCAGGCTGTCTCACCGGGTCGGATTCACCATCATGTCGAGGGCGACGGTGCAGGCGACAGCGAGTCCCGCGTCCATCTCCGGGGCGACCTCGACGCCGTAGGTGTCTCGGACGCGGAACCAGCCCTTCGACACTTCGGCGACGCGCTCACCGTCGCGCATCATGCGGTACTCGTGGTCGAGGATGCTCCCCATGACCTTGATGTTCGGCATCCCCGGTGTGAGGACTGTAAATCGGTTGCGGACCGGGCTGACGACGGCCTTCTTCACCGCCGCTGCCCGCTCTCCGTTCTTTCGGATCGTCATCGTGTCCATAACGCATGCCACCTTCTCCTGTATTTTGTACTCGTCACCGGTTTCGAGGTTCCTCATCTGTAGAGTGTCTCTGACACGGAGTGCTTTCCCGTCGATGACGAATACCTGCGCGCCGGCCTCGTTTTCGACGTAGTAGTCGTCACCGATGGCCACGAGTCTCTGGGTCATTTTGTAGCGGTTCCAGTCGCGTTTCCCGCTAACTCGCCCGCCACGCAGTTCATCACGCCGGGTTCGACGTCGTTCTTGTCGCTTTGCCCGTCGATTCATACTCAGACATACGCTTCCACACGGCATCAATACGTCGTGATTCTGATTGGTATGTCTTCGCAAAAAGACGGTTTGTCGGGCGATTCGTACCTGTCATGAAGTAAAACATTGAAGAGAATATTGTCATGGTAACATTAAACACGACTGTTGGTCTACCTCTCAGCGAAGACGAAACGCTCGTTGGACGGCTTTCAGTAGCCGATTCGAACGAACTCACTACACACTCACAATGATATCCGATGGATTACTTATACGAATAGAACGCCTCGACGGCGAAAGCGGATCAAATCACGGTGAGTTCCAGTCATGAGCCTCGTTGAAGTTCTCCCGTTGGCCATCGTAATGATCGCAGGTCCACAGATACTCTCGCCCATCTTCCTCGCCACGAGCGACCAGTGGCGGAAGAACTCCGCGGCGTACGTCTTCGGCGCGTCTCTCTCAATCAGTCTCATCGTCGTCGTCGCATACCTCCTCGGCAGCAGTCTCGGCGGCGGCGGTGGTGGCCTGTTAGGGGCGACTGGGCAGCAACTGCTCTACCTCGTCATCCTCGTCCTCCTCCTCTACGCGGCGGTGGCGACCTACCAAAAGCGGAACGTGTCCGAACCGCCGAAATGGATAGGCAAGTTGACCAGCGCGTCACCGCGGTTCTCGTTTCGACTGGGTTTCCTCCTGTTGGGAGTCTTCCCGACCGACATTGTCACCTCAATTAGCGTCGGAACCTTCCTCGCGGCCAACGGCGACCCGGTCACGGACGCAGCCGGGTTCGTCCTGCTTACACTCTTCATCTTGGCGCTTCCGTCGCTCAGCGTGCTCGTCCTGGGCAAGCGAGCAGAGGCCGCACTCCCGAAGATTCGTGACTGGATGAACGACAACTCGTGGATCATCTCCGAGGTGGTGATCGCGCTATTCGTCTTCCTGACGCTCCAGAACCTCCTCGGGTAAGACGTCTATCTACAAATGAGACGAAACTGATGCTTGTATTCCCTCGTCGCACGGAATCAAATAGTGGAGGTGCCGTAGGGCTTCGAAGCCGATTTATCCTCCGTACGATATCCCTGACTGAAATATCAATTGAACGATTAGCATCATGCGGGGTGTCGGTGTGGCACTCGTGAGCGTGGCCATCGTGGTTGATGAAGCCAACGAGTGTGACGATCTAGCCAGTCCGTTTAATTTCATCGTCTGGATTTCCTGAAACGAGATTCATATCCTTTGACAGCGTAGTAACAATTGATCATGGAGATTAACTGGACAGCAGTCGTAACTGGATTCGTCGTGACCCTCGCGTTAGGGTTCATCAGCGGCCTCGTCTACGTCGGTTCGGAGGCTTCGATCGTGCTGCTGTACTGGGGAGGAATCGGACTACTCGGCGGCCTTACCGCCGGATACCTCGCTGGCGGGACGATCGGTTCCGGTGCAACCCACGGCGGTATCGCCACTGTCTTCGGGTCGCTGGTTCTGTTAGCCCTTGCGACGCTCACGACCCTGCTCTTCGGGGGCCTCGTCGCATCGTTCAGCGTGCTCGTCCTCGGCCTGCTGATGCTCGCGTTCTACGCCATCCCCGGTGCCCTGGGTGGCGCGATCGGCTCGTGGGCGAAGCACCGCCGCGCCGTTCCGGAACCGACGGGCACCCGGGCCTGAATCGACCACTGGCGACCCGTACCGAGTTTTTTGGAGACTACAATCGGCGGATGAGTTTCATCGTCGTCATGAATCCCATATTAAATACCTTCGAGGAGTTATTGGATTCGTCACGTCACTCCGCACAAATCGGAAACTGTCAGAAAGGACAATAGAACTGGTTTAACCACTGCCTGGAGCGTTTCATGAACTGATGAGTGCAGAATCGAACCGATCGAAACGGTTTCTCGTTCTGATCGGTATTCTAGTCGGACTGCTATCCGTACTGATCGTCCTGCCGTTTCTCACTTGGATTTTGATCGCCATAATCCTTGCATACGCGCTCGCCCCCATCAATAATCGACTCTCCCAACGATTTGGTTCGGGACTGTCTGCCGGCCTGTCGATACTTGTCGGACTCTTTCTGATTGTCCTTCCGATCGTCATCATCCTCGGCGTTGCGGCGAATCAGGCCCAGCAACTCTTCGCAGAATTCGAGCCCAGAAACGTCTCCCAACTCGACGACGTCATTGCGGAACAGTTCGGTGTTCAGGTCGATATCGCAGCCCTTCAGGATGCGTTCAGCGGTGCAGTCAAAACGGGCGCACGGGGCCTTGCAGGCAATCTCTTCAGCATCATTGGGGGACTTCCGGAACTCTTCATCGGGTTCACCGTGCTCTTTTTCGTCCTATTTTATTTGCTGAAAGACAGTGAGCAAGCCGCAGTGTGGTTTCGATCGGTACTTCCACTTGAACCGGCAGTTCGAGAAGAACTATTCGAAGAAACGGATCTGTTGTTGTACAACTCGTTGGTTGGAACGGTCGTCGTCGCCGGGGCACAGGCGGTCTTGCTCGGCGTTGCGTTCCTCGTTCTCGGCCTTGGGAACGTCGTCTTCTGGATCGTGACGACGTTCGTTGCGGCGATGATTCCGCTCGTCGGTGCGTCGATCATCTGGCTCCCCGCTTCGGCCTATCTGCTCATCATCGGCCGCCCTGTCCCCGCGGTTGTGTTGTTGGCCTTCGGAGCAATCGTTATCAGTACTGTCGATAATCTCCTCCGTCCGATGGTTATGCGGCGGGGGACACAGCTCAGTCCTGTTGTTACGATCATCGGTATCTTCGGGGGAATCGCACTCTTCGGGTTTGTCGGCCTCTTTATCGGCCCGATCGTCCTCGGGTTGCTGAAACTCATAATCGATATCCTCGTGAGAGAATACCCCGAGTCAGCACCGATCCAGCAAGAGTGAGGGCGGTAGCCGAAACGGTCAATTCCGACACCGAATACTGCTCTCTGTGAGTCCTGCTGTTCCGAGCAACGCACCAAATCACGTTTCCTGTGTTGACGGATTCTCTCTGATAATTGTCACCGGTACGTGTGCCTGTCGAACGACGCGTTCGGCGACGCTTCCGAGGAAATAGCGTGACAACCCGTGCCGACCGTGACTTCCCAGTACGATGTGATCCACGCCGTGTTCCTCCGCGTAGTTCACGATTGAGGTGGCTGCCTCTCCAGATACCATCTCCGTCGTTATTTCGTTCTCGTAATTTTGTGTGATTTCACCAGCTCTATCAAATACCGTTTCCGTAGCTTCTTGTGATCGCTCGTGAGCCACCAATTCGAAGCCCTCTACATCATCTGCATTAGACCACTCCTGCGGATCTTTCACGTGAAGAACGTGTATCTCTGCGTCAACGTATGTGGACAACGCATACCGTAATGCGGAATTCGCCTGGGTTGACCCGTCGAACGCAACCAGAATTCGAGGATCCATAGGACTACAAAAGACGAGTAGGGGTAAATTTCCCCAGTGTCACCGTCTCGTAATCCTAAAAAGGAGCTACGAGAGGATCCGGAGTCCGTATGAAATAACCCCATTCTGATACGATTAGTGATAAAATCGGCATAAATCATGGCGCGAACGTACCACGTCGTTCCTGAATACATCCGCTTTTTGGAACAGACTCCCCACACTATATTCCAAACGGTGTCATACAGTGACGTATGTCAAATAGTCCTAATGTTCTCCTGTTGCTTACCGATCAGGAGCGGTACGATATGAGTGCACCCGATGGTCCGGCCGTTCGGACGACTGGGCTCGATCGGCTACAATCGGAGGGAATGCGCTTCGATCGCGCGTACACGCCGATCAGCATCTGCACGAGCGCGAGAGCGTCATTGCTCACCGGTTTGTATCCGCACAATCACGGAATGTTAAATAATTGCCATGGTCCCGAAGCCGTCCTTCCGAACCTCCTAGAGGACCTTCCGACGTTCAGTCAGTTATTAAAAGACAACGGCTACGAGACCAGCTACGTCGGAAAGTGGCACCTCGGGCGAGAGCAGGGGCCAGAACACTTCGGGTTCGATCACTACACTGGAAGCGACTCGAACGTCCTCGACGATACGTTGCGAGAACACCACAAATCGATCGGCATCGATTCCAGCTCGATCGAACTGACGGACAGACTGTACACGGACTACACCGAAGATCCGACACTCATCTCGGCAACGCTGCCGATCCCACCCGAATCGACACGGATGCACTATTATACCGATCTCACGATCGATCGTCTCCAACAGTACGCTGAGAGCGAGACGACGTTTCTCCATCGACTCGACTATCCGGGTCCACACCATCCCTACGTACTCCCGGAACCGTACGCGTCGATGTACGATCCCGACGACATCGATCCGTGGCCGACCTGCGTGGAGACGTTCGCCGGCAAACCGGATCTTCACGAGAGACAGCCCGCAAATCAGGGCGTCAGTTCCTTCGGCTGGGATCAGTGGGCGGAGGCCGTGAGCAAGTATTTCGGTTACATTTCGTTCATCAACGACGAAATCGAGCGGGTGCTCGACGCACTCGACGAGTTCGAACTCGCAGAAAATACCGTCGTCGTTCACACGACTGACCACGGCGGATTCATCGGGGACCATCGACAGTTCAACAAGGGACCGCTCATGTACGAGGAAACGTACCACATTCCATTGATCGTTCGGTGGCCGGGTGTCGTTGAACCCGGGACTGTCTGCACCGACCTCGTCAGGTTGCACGATCTCATGCCGACGATCCTCGATATCGCCGGCCTCGAAACGCCTGACAGGGCGGACAGCCGAAGCTTTCGTCCGCTACTCGAAGGGACGGCGCCAGCAGAGTGGCCCCAAAGTTTGTTCGCGGAGTACCACGGCGACGAATTCGGCTTCTATTCTCAGCGGATGGTCGTCACCGACCGGTACAAGTATGTCCACAACGCCTTCGGGATCGACGAACTCTACGATCACGGTACCGACCCGCATGAACTACACAACCTCATCGACCATCCGGAATACGAAACCTCGCGTCGTGAGCTACGTGAGACACTCCTTGGGTGGATGAAAAGTACCGGAGACCCGTTCTTTGAGTGGACAGCCAAAATACTGCGGTAACGGTATTCATATGTCACGTGTGAGTATCCGCTGGACGAGAACTGGTGATCTATGAATAAGAGTTCGTATCTGAAATTCGAATGTTGAGGTAGGTATCTGGCTCGTCTTTGCCTGGGTGGTCTTGTTGAAATCCTCAAGCAGTGGTAGGCTTCAAGGATAGGTGAACAATGTACTGTTACGGATCGTGATATGACTACCACCACTTCCCTTATCGTAGTGAAAACTCTGAACAATGTCCTACGACACCGTTCCCCACTCACCGTCGAATCACCATCGCTTTCACACAGTCTAAGTAAGTAATAGAAGTATTACATTAGTCGCCAGTGTGGTTCGTGTCATGCTGAGTTCTGTCTGCGCGCCGCTCGCTCAAGAGGCCACGGTGCAGCCGGAGCTCACGATGGATATCCTCGTTGTACTAGGCATCGTCGCGCTCGCGTTCGTGCTCTTTCTTACCGAACAGTTACCTATCGATGTGACCGCAATCCTGCTCATCGTCATCCTCGTCGTGCTGGAGCCGTGGACGGGCGTCGATCCGAGCACCGGAATCTCGGGGTTCGCCAACGACGCGACGATCACCGTATTGGCGATGCTCATCCTGAGCGGCGGCATCGCCCGGACCGGACTCGTCCAAGAACTCGGTCGCCGGATGGCAGCGTTCGCAGGCGACAGCATTCGGAAACAGTTGTTTGCCACCGTCCTCGCCACGAGCCCGGCTTCCGGATTTCTCAATAACACACCCGTCGTTGCCTTGCTCGTTCCCGTCGTGACTGACGTCGCTAACCGAGGGAATACCTCTCCGTCAAAGCTGCTCATCCCGCTCTCGTACGCTTCGCAGGTCGGCGGTATGCTCACCCTCATCGGAACCTCCACGAACATCCTCGCCAGCGATATTAGCGCCCGTCTCGGGGCCGATTACCCCGAACTCCACCGATTCTCAATGTTCGAGTTCACGCAACTTGGCGTGATCGTCGTCCTTACCGGAGGCCTCTACCTGATTTTTGTTGGGCACTATCTCTTACCCGAGCGTGTGCCACCACAGGCGGACTACGTCGCGGAATACAAGGTCGGTGACTACATCGCCGACGTAGAGATCATCGCTGACTCGCCGCTCGCCGGGGGGACGGTCGGCGACGCGACCGAACTGCTCGGTTCCGAGGTTGACATCGTCCAAGTTGTCCGCGATGGAAATCGGTCTGTCGCGCCCCGTCAGGAGACTCGTATAGAGAAGGGCACCGTACTCGTGGTTCGCACGAACCGAGACGCGATTGCGATGCTTGAGGGTGTCGCAGCCGTCGAACTCGTCGGTGATCTGCAATCGGCTGCAGAAATCGAGCCAGCCGACACAGAGGGCGTACTCACCGAACTGGTCGTCTCGCTAGACTCACGGCTCGTCGGAGAACGACTAGATCCCGAGCGCTTCCGTGAGGAATTCAACGCCGCCGTCCTCGGTCTGCGCCACCGCGGAGAACTCGTCACAGAGCGAATCGTCGGACGGCGCCTAGAGGTCGGCGATACGCTCCTTGTACAAGCACCGCCCGAAACGCTTGATCGCCTTTCTATACGCGACGACGTGATTGTCGCCCGCGAACCGCCCCGACCAGAGTACCGCTCGGACAAGGCACTGGTCGCCGTCGCAATCATGATCGGCGTCGTCGCTGTCGCTGCCCTTGAACTCTACCCCATCCTGATCTCAGCGCTCGCGGGCGTTGTTGCGATGGTTATTACCGGCGTCCTCAAACCGAACGAGCTGTACGATGCCATCGAGTGGGACATTATCTTTCTGTTGGCTGGTATCATTCCGCTGGGAATCGCTCTAGAGCAAACCGGCGCAGCCGCGTATCTCGCCTTCTTGGTTGTCTCGACCGCCGGCTTCCTTCCTCCGCTCGTCGTGCTATGGTTGTTCTACATTGTGACCGGCCTTATCACCGAGCTGATCAGCAATAACGCGAGCGTCGTCCTCATGATTCCGGTCGCGGTGACCGCGGCAGCGGCCATCGGTGCGAATCCGCTCGCGTTCGTCTTCGCGGTCACCTTTGCTGCCAGTACTTCCTTCTTGGGTCCTGTCGGCTACCAGACGAACCTGTTCGTCTACGGTCCGGGCGGCTATCGGTTCACCGACTACTTCCGGATCGGCGCACCCCTCCAGTTGCTTCTCTCGCTCGTAACTGTGTTCGGTATTGCGTTCTTCTGGGGAGTTTGATCGCATTTGAGGGGCAGATAGAGGTTGCGGTTGATGATTGGGGGAGTGTGATTGATGAATTGACTCTTGGTGCTTTTCCCGGAGACACTCTCCTACATATCCGGAAGGAAAACGAATCAGACCCTCCGTTTTCGGTAATGATCGAATCAAGTGCGAGTAGTGCTTACGACCCCTTTCCTTGGGAACAACGGTCTGACTAGTTGGGTGGAAGAAAGTAGTTCGAAAGTGACTACAGGTAATTCAGTACCCGAGCAGAGCTATTGAGCGGGTCTGTTAAAGCGGACTAAGAAGTATTCAGTCCGCATATGTAGTGAGCGCTCGCTTAGAGCCAACTCACTTTCTGGCGTTCTCGTTGCTGAGCCTCGGGACTGTAGCTCCCCCGATAATGCTCGAGGAAGGTCTCGAGGTCGTTCCACCCACCCCAGTCACAGACTAGAAGCGGGTCGACATCATCGGAGGCGAGTGCGGTCGCCCAGGTCCGTCGGAGATCGTGGAAGCCGAGGTGATCCCAGCCGGCGTCTCCAGTCTCGTCGTACAGCTGGTCGGCCGCCGATCGCACCCACCGCCGGAGTGACCGTGTACTCGTGATCTCGACGAGCGACAAGCTGGTCGGTGCGTCGCGCACGTCGTCGACCGTTCGGATGGTCGTCGCGAGATCCCGCGGAACCGGCGTCTCTCGGAACTTGTCGCCTTTTCCATGCCAGACGCGGAGCATCGTCCCAGCATCGGTATCGACGATATCCTCGGGTGCAACGTTGAGGACTTCGTGTGAGCGGAGGCCGCATCGTGCCCCGAGCGCGAACGCGATCCGCTGTTGGGTGTCGTCGGCCGCCTCGAGCAACTGTTCTACTTCGTTCTGGCTGAGCCAGATCTTCATGTCGTCGCGGTTCTCGTGCTGTTGCAGATTCATGCGTCCGGATTGCCTGCATTCCGGACAAAAACCGCCAGCAATCTAGTTCTTTCAGTGGTCCTCGAGGGGAAGATCGGCCCGATTCTGTCCGACTCTACCATAATTCTCGGACACAGTGCTTTCCGGTAACTACGTCTGCGTGTCAAGCAGATTGGCTCCTATGAAATGTCTAATGAACAGCATTATCTGTCTGGGTTTCGAAATTCGTGTTGCATGCCCTCTAAAAAGACAGTTGGCGCTGCGCCATTGATCACGGGAATTTTGCTCGCCTTCCCATCAGCCGGAGCGATAGTTCAAAACGGACTTTCGCTGTGGTCGGTCCCCGGTCTCATTGGTGGTTGTACTGCCATCGTTATCGGTCTCGGAATTCTGCTTGAATGGAACACGTTCAAACGGGATGCAGTAGAAAGCAACCGGCCTTCTGTGGCCGTTCTTGGGTTCGCTGCCGCCGCATTTTTCGCCGGTGCAGCAATCGCCATCGCATAGAACCACTGACCGACATTCGTCCCATATTTTGCGGCCGCAATGCCATGTGGCGCAGAAGTCCACAGGAAGTAGTGTAGAGAATTACAACGATTCTCTGTACTTACCGCTAGCACGATCTCCTATCCGACTCTACCGTTCTTCTCGGACGCCATTTTTCGGTTCGTGTTTACTCGAAGGTATCGTTCAATATAGTTGATGAATGTCTCATCATTGCATGTGTCAGACTATAACACGGAGGAGCGACCACTGGGATTCATGTGTAGTGAAAGAGAGAAGATGCTGAATGGGGAGTTATACGACGCCGATGACCCTGGACTGGTGGCCGAACGCAAACGGGCACGAGAACTTACAAAGCGCTACAATCGCACGACAGCAGATGACCAGACCGAACGGCAGGAACTGTTAGAAGACCTCTTTGGATCACTCGGCGACGAGTGCGTCATCGAGCCTCCGTTCCGATGCGATTACGGGTACAATATCCATGTTGGTGAAAACTTTTATGCGAACTTCGATTGTGCCATCTTGGACGTATGCCGAGTAGACATCGGACAGAACTGCCAAATCGGACCGGGTGTCCATATTTATACAGCAACTCATCCGCTCAAGGCGAACAAACGAATCAAAGGGCCAGAGTACGGCAAACCGGTGACAGTCGGTGATAACGTCTGGATCGGCGGGCAAGCCGTGCTCAATCCCAATGTGACGGTTGGCGCCAACTCCGTTATTGCATCGGGAGCCGTCGTCACCGAGGATGTTCCAGAGAACGTCGTCATTCAGGGAAATCCTGCGACAGTTGTAAAAGAGTTGGATTGACGAAGCACCTGCGCAAGGTACGCGCCCTGTATGCAGCAAGATCTGATCGAACTACCGAACTGCTGATTCAGCACGCCCGAACTAACCTATACAAATCCCAGCAAGAATTGCGTGCTGAATAGAGAGGGTGGGCCTTGTTTAGACGCTCAAACGTTCGCAGTGTAGAGTCAATCGAACTCATATCGCCGTGCTAGTAGCTCGGGGAAAATACCACATCTACTAGGAAGT
>Ga0306915_100433_pt1 | contig 16088 bp, 8 predicted proteins | sample AntDeeMetag20061_FD_190427 | JGI IMG/M metagenome (GOLD analysis project Ga0306915, IMG submission 190427) | Saline lake microbial communities from Deep Lake, Antarctica - Metagenome TFF 2006 #1 (v2) (version 2) | ecosystem: Environmental > Aquatic > Non-marine Saline and Alkaline > Saline... | reverse complement strand
GGGGCCCCCTTATATACAATATATACAAGGAGGCCCCGTGAGGGGCCCCCTTATATACAATATATACAAGGAGGCCCCGTGAGGGGCCCCCTTATATACAATATATACAAGGAGGCCCCGTGAGGGGCCCCCTTATATACAATATATACAAGGAGGCCCCGTGAGGGGGCCGCTTCATTTCTTACTAATTATAAATAATAGCTCTAGAATTTCTTAATTAACACTTTAAGAAATTCTAGAGCTATTATTTATAATCAAATAACACTATCGAATAAATTTATTCATATCCGCGGTTTTTATCCGTAGGTCCGCTCGTATAGGTAGCGTACCCCCCCCCCCAGGGGGGAGGTACGCTTTAGTGCGAAGGTCGCATCCCTCACGGGTCCGGAGCGCCCCTGACGGGTCCTTTCGACCCCGTGAGGGGCGCCCCGTGTCTATTCGCGAGTAAAGGGAGTTTCGCGCATGACGCAAAAATCTCCACCCCCATATACCATATATATGGGGGTGGAGGAGTTGCGCGCCCCCCTCACGGGGAGGGAGGCGCGTCCCTCACGGGTCCCTTCGACCCCGTGAGGGGCGCTCCTAGTCTATTGGCGAGTACGAGTTTTCTCGTACGAGCGACGATCCCCTTAGGGGATCGACGCTCCCCCCCTTCGGGGGGGTAGGTTCGCGAGTAGAGTCGGACCCGTGAGGGTGGCGTCCCTCACGGGGCGTCGTAATTGGCCCCGTGAGGGGCGCCAACCCGTGAGGGACGCGTCCTCCGTCGGATTTTTGTAGGTTCGCTCTCCTGCCCATATCCCGCGAGGTCGCTTATTACGCTAAAGCGTAATAAGGTCGCTTATTACGCTAAAGCGTCCCTCACGGGTAAGCGCTCGGATTTTTGCGAACGCAAAAATCCTAGCGCTTACCCGTGAGGGACGCTGGGGCGGCGCGTCCCTCCCCGAAGGGGGGGGTAAGCGACCTCGACCCCCCTACGGGGGGAGAGCGGACCTACGGACCCGTGAGGGAGGCGAAATCCGACCCAATTCCGACTCTCCGAGCGAACCTAGCCTCGCGAATAGCGGGGCTATTAGCTCGGACGGACGCAAAAATCCGAGCGCTTACCCTCACGGGTAAGCGACCTCGGGGGACCCGTGAGGGGGGCAGGAGACCCGTGAGGGGGACCTATAAAACATCGTCAATAGAATTTTCTTCGAGAAATTTTCTTCGAGAAAAAGAATTAACTGCGAAGCGCTCAATAAAAAAAAAATTTTATGCTAATATTAAAAAAGAAAAGAATAAAAATAGAATTATCTTAACAAATTGTCTGAAGGACATTTTGTTAAAACTGTGCAAGGCGCTAAGGCTTTTCCTAGATAGAGCATCTAACTTTTTAGTGGGCTCTCTATGTGAAATGCACGTAGATAAAGCCTTTGACTTCAACTATTTTTATGACATTTTAAATTCAATTTTAGGTTGTGCGAATCCCACTTGTGTAATAGGGTCTCCCTTAAAAGCGGTTAATGCTTAGTAGGTCAGGAGGGAGGCGTTCTCGCGAACAGTATGAAGTTAACATATCCAGATCGCTTGCTTCGAAGGTTTGAGCGGAAAAATCTTCGCGGACGAGACTCGCCAGTACGCTCGTGCTTAAGTGGCGAGGTCCACTTAAGCGACCTTCCGCACGACCCCCGTCCCGCCAGGGGCGGGGGAGGCCGTCCCGCCAGGGGCGGGGGAGCCCTCTTTAGGAATTGTTCACCCCCTATATATATAGGGGGTGAACAATTCCTACCGCGTCAATTCCGTAGGCAATGGATCCTCCCAACTGGGGGACCCGTGAGAGATACGCTAAAGCAGGATTTGATCCACACATATATATATATATAGGTGTGGATCAAATCCGAGCGCATCCCTCACGGGTACGAAGCGTTTGTGTCGGGTTATAGCGCTAACGAGGTTACACTCGTCGGGGGGACTGGGTGAAGGCAACCCGTGTCCGCCAGGGGCGGGGAAGCTGGTAATCGCGCGTATCCCCTTGTCGAAGAAATTTCGTACGAAATTTCTTCGATTTGGAGATACGCGCGATTACCAGCTTCCCCGCCCCTGGCGGACACGGGTTGGTTAGGATTTGGTCTTGACGGCCCTATATATATAGGACCGTGCGGAGAATAATCCAAATGTTCGCTAGTACGCGTCCCCCGCCCCTGGCGGGACGGGTTTCCTAAAGCAAATAATCCCCACGACGGGACAACCACCCACCTTCACACCAATTTTAATGAACTCATGGAGTTCGCCCACGTTTATTGTTTTTAACGAAAGAAATCAAAATAGAGTTTCTCAGACTAACTAAAAAGAATGTGTGTTAAGGTCCGAGCTCTTGTGTCGGTTTTTTGTGCGTACGGGCTAATATACTTAGAGCGCAAGTCGCAGATCTTGAACCCCCTTTCGACGTATATATAAGGGGGTTCAAGATCTGCTAGTTGCTCCCTTATACCCATATATATGGGGTCCCCCTCACGGGTCCCATATATATGGGAGGGCGCTTATAACGGAGCGCCCCTCACGGGGTAGTAGGTCCCCCTCACGGGTCTCCTGCCCATATCCCCGCCCGTGAGGGGGTCGCCTAAATTGGGTAAGCAACCCGTGAGGGAGGCGCTAGGAATTATCCCCCCCCCGTAGGGGGAGGGTCACCTAAATTGCTTACCCAAACCCGTCCCGCCAGGGGCGGGGGAGGCGCCCCTCCCCCTACGGGGGGGGGAGAATTGCTACACTATTCCCACGGACGCTTCGCACACAGCCTTATTAATACTCTCCCGCAGGGGGGAGGGGAGGCTGTGCGGACCCGTCCCGCCAGGGGCGGGGGAGGCGTGGTAAAATCCTAGATAATATTACGTCTTCGTAAGAAGCGCACCAACTTTCGTTCTCGGAGTGGACAAATCCACGAGCTTAATTGACGTATTACTTAATACGTATTAAGCGTCATCTATAATAAATAGCGAACCGCTGATAGACACACCACCATGCACACGCTTAAATTGAAAAGCTATATTACAGGTTAATAAAAATTGAATTCTTTTATCGAAGAAAATTATATCGAAGAAAATCTTCGATTTTCTTCGAGATCTCCGCGTTTTTCGTCGAAAAACGCGGACATATATAATTTTCTTTAGGTCCGCTCTCCCCCCGTAGGGGGGTCGAGGTCGCTTATTACGCTTAAAGCGTAATAAGCGCTAGGATTTTTGCGTCCGTCCGAGCGAATCGCCCCGCTATTCGCGAGGCTAGGTTCGCTCGGAGAGTCGGAATTGGCATACGCCAATTCCGAGCGCATAAATTGCGTACGCAATTTATGCGACCTTCGCTCGCTGAGCGAACCTACAAAAATCCGACGGAGGTCGCATAAATTGCCCCGTGAGGGACGCAATTTATGCGCTCGGAATTGGGTCGGATTTGGCCTACGGCCAAATCCGCCGGCGTAATTGGCGCCCCTCACGGGGCCAATTACGACGCATACGCCACCCTCACGGGTCCGACTCTACGAGCGAACCTACCCCCCCGAAGGGGGGGAGCGACGATCCCCTAAGGGGATCGTTAGCTCGTACGATAAAACTCGAATATTTTCTCCCCCGCGGATATAAGGGGGGAAAAATATTCGACTTTTTGGTGGAGAAAAAAAGACATAAAAAAAAAAAAAATGGCAGCTGCAAATACTTCAAAAAAAACTTCCAAAAAGTCAGATGTACGTAGTAAATATAATTCATCAAATGTGGGTTCTCGCATTAACCCCTCACGTGTTTTATCTTTATCTCAATTATTAGGTAGTGTACAAAAACAACGTACTCAACGTGCAAAACGTTCAACAGGTAGAGCCCCTATTAAACCTTTAATCCCTCCTAAATCTTTAATTATTATATTAAAAGAAAAACCTGAAAAGGCGGTTTATAATCGACGCATTATAGATTATAAACATTGTGGTTTATTACAACGTTATATAGGTTTAGGAGGTAAAATTTTACCCAGAAGACAAACACGTTTAACAGCTAAACAACAACGATATATAGCTAAAACTATTAAAAGTGCACGTGTAATGGGTTTATTACCTTTTGTAAGTAAAGAAAAAGGTTTTTTTAGATAATTGCTTTTTTGTTTATATAGTATTAGCGCTAAAGCTAATTGGGTAATGGTGCGCTTGCACTATATGAAAAGGGGGGAGAAAGGTAGCGCAAGTCGCAGACTTGTGTAGGAATTGTCCCCCCCCCCCTGCGGGGGGGGGGACAATTCCGAGCGCTTCCCCGCCCCTGGCGGACACGGGTTGGGTCGGATTTAGCCTCCCTGACGGGTATACCCGTGAGGGAGGCTAAATCCGTAGGTCCCCCTCCCATATATATGGGGTCTCCTGCCCATATACCTCCCCCCTACGGGGGGTCCCCGTGAGGGGGTCGCTTCCCTCACGGGTACGGAGCGCCCCTCAAGGGGTCCCTTCGAGTGCGAGCGAACTAGCCTCGCTAGTCGCTCCCCCCCTTCGGGGGGGTAGGTTCGCTCGCAGAGTCGGACCCGTGAGGGTGGCGTCCCTCACGGGGCGTCGTAATTGGCCCCCCCCCCGTAGGGGGGAGGGGCGCCAACCCGTGAGGGACGCCGGCGGATTTGGCCCCCGTCCCGCCAGGGGCGGGGGAGGCCAAATCCGACCCAATTCCGAGCGCATAAATTGCGTCCCTCACGGGGCAATTTATGCGACCTCCGTCGGATTTTTGTAGGTTCGCTCTCCTGCCCATATCCCGCGAGGTCGCTTATTACGCTAAAGCGTCCCTCACGGGTAAGCGCTAGGATTTTTGCGGATGCAAAAATCCGACGAAGGTCGCAGAAATTGCGTCCCTCACGGGGCAATTTCTGCGCTCGGAATTGGCGCCCCTCACGGGGCCAATTCCGACTCTCCGAGCGAACCTAGCCTCGCGAATAGCGGGGCGATTCGCTCGGACGGACGCAAAAATCCTAGCGTCGGATTTTTGTAGGTTCGCTCAGCGAGCGAAGGTCGCATAAATTGCGTACGCAATTTATGCGCTCGGAATTGGCGTATGCCAATTCCGACTCTCCGAGCGAACCTAGCCTCGCGAATAGCGGGGCGATTCGCTCGGACGGACGCAAAAATCCTAGCGCTTATTACGCTAAAGCGTAATAAGCGACCTTATTACGCTTTAAGCGTAATAAGCGACCTCGACCCCCCTACGGGGGGAGAGCGGACCTACAACTCGCAGATCTTCGAACCCCCTCTTATCGAAGAAAATTCTATTGACGATGTTTTATACGAAAACATCGTCGATCCCGTAACAAAATTTTTATATAGGAATTTTGTTAAGGTATTAAATTTTCTTTAGGTCCGCTCTCCCCCCGTAGGGGGGTCCCCGTGAGGGGGTCGCTTACCCCCCCTTCGGGGAGGGACGCTTTAGCGTAATAAGCGACCTCGACCCCCCTACGGGGGGAGGGATATGGGCAGGAGAGCGGACCTAAAAACTCGAATATTTTCCCCCCGCGGATATAAGGGGGGAAAAATTCGACTTTTGAGAAAGGGGGTTCGAAGTATGCGACTTGCGTAGGAATTGTACCCCTCCCCCCTGCGGGGGGGGCGGACAATTCCTACGCAAGCGCTCCGAGTCTATTCGCGAGTAAAGGTCTTTTCGCGCCTGACGCGAAAAGACCTTCGACCCCGTGAGGGGCGCTGCGAGTCTATTCGCGAGTACGAGTTTCTCGAATATATTGAATAATAAATTTATTCTATAAAGATTTTAAATAACGAAGATATTTAAAAATTCGACTTTAACATAAATAGAAATGAATTTATTTGTTAATAAGTAAATAATCAATAAAAAACATGACAAATATTATTTAAAAGGCTTTTTGGTTAATGTAGCAATGGTTACTAAGAGTTACCCTATATGGAATCTAGTTTATTTCTAGTAAACCCTATTACATCTAAAAGTGTCCTTTTTCATTAAATAATTTTTAATATAAAAACCTATAGGTAGAACATAGTATATCACTAATGGGGGTTAGGGATATTTAGAGATTATTAGGGATTGGATCCATAGGCTCCAAAATCTATAGTGATATGGGGGGGTGCCTTCGCTCCTCCAGTTTGATACTTCCCCTACGCGAATTATAGTATTTGACCGTAATTTTTTATTAGTGTATGCATACGCGTCATAAGAAAAAGTACGAGGTTTGTGTAAAAAAGTCTTTAACAGTTTTTTTAACATACTAAAATTGAGATTTTATTCTCATATGAACAAATAGAAAAAAAAAATTATTTGAAGTGAGCCGCATAGGGAACCTTGCGTCGTAATTAGTGTACGGCGTCGTAATTGGGTCGGATTTCGCCTAATATACCCGTCCCGCCAGGGGCGGGGGAGGCTAAATATGTAGGTCCCCCTCACGGGTCCCTTATATAGGGGAGGTCGCTTACCCCCCCTTCGGGGAGGGACGTTTCGCACTATTCGCTCGGACGGACGCAAAAATCCTAGTGTCGGATTTTTGCCCCGTGAGGGACGCAAAAATCCGACGTAGGTCGCATCCCTCACGGGTTTGCGTCCCTCACGGGGCAAACCCGTGAGGGATGCGCTAGGAATTCGCGATCACGATCGCGAATTCCGACTGAGCGTTTCTCCTGCCGTAGAGGTCGCTTCCCTCACGGGTTTGCGTCCCTCCCCCCTACGGGGGGGGGGGCAAACCCGTGAGGGAAGCGCTAGGAATTGTCCGCCCCCCCGCAGGGGGGAGGGGGACAATTCCGACGCAAGTCGCAGACTTCGAACCCCCTTTTGATAAAGGGGGTTCGAAGATCTGCGAGTTGTAGGTCCGCTCTCCCCCCGTAGGGGGGTCCCCGTGAGGGGGTCGCTTACCCCCCCTTCGGGGAGGGACGCTAAAGCGTCCCTCACGGGTAAGGTCGCTTACCCCCCCTTCGGGGAGGGACGCTAAAGCTTAATAAGCGCTAGGATTTTTGCGTCCGCAAAAATCCGACGCTAGGATTTTTGCGTCCGCAAAAATCCTAGCGCTTACCCGTGAGGGACGCTTTAGCGTCCCTCCCCGAAGGGGGGGTAAGCGACCTCGCGGGATATGGGCAGGAGAGCGAACCTACAAAAATCCGACGGAGGACGCGTCCCCCGCCCCTGGCGGGGGACGCGCTCGGAATTGGGTCGGATTTGGCCTCCCCCGCCCCTGGCGGGACGGGGGCCTCCCCCGCCCCTGGCGGGACGGGGGCCTCCCCCGCCCCTGGCGGGACGGGGGCCTCCCCCGCCCCTGGCGGGACGGGGGCCTCCCCCGCCCCTGGCGGGACGGGGGCCTCCCCCGCCCCTGGCGGGACGGGTCCGCCGGCGTCCCTCACGGGTTGGCGCCCCTCCCCCCTACGGGGGGGGGGCCAATTACGACGCCCCGTGAGGGACGCCACCCTCACGGGTCCGACTCTGCGAGCGAACCTAGGCTCCCGACTAGCGAGGCTAGTTCGCTCGCACTCGAAGGGACCCTCACGGGTCCCTTCGACCCCGTGAGGGGCGCTCCGTACCCGTGAGGGAAGCGACCTTACCCGTGAGGGACGCGCCGCCCCAGCGTCCCTCCCCGAAGGGGGGGTAAGCGACCCCCTCACGGGGACCCCCCTACGGGGGGAGGGATATGGGCAGGAGACCCGTGAGGGGAACCTACAAAAATCCGACAGAGGTCGCCTCCCCCGCCCCTGGCGGGACGGGTTTGCTTACGTAAACCCGTCCCCCGCAGGGGGGGAGGCGCTAGGAATTGCGTAGTATTTGTCCTACCCATAATACTGAGAAAATATTCAGGACGACCCCCCCCTGACGGGTATTTTCCCCCCGCAGGGTGGAGGAGACCCGTCCTGGTTAATTCCGACCCAAATCCTGGTAGCACCCGTGAGGGGCGCCCCCTTAATATGTGACCTTCGCACTACAAGATTGAGGCGCGACACCCTTATATATATTATATATATATGTGGACGCCACTAATAATTCTTCTTTTTTTGTAGAAAAAAGAACTGTAAATTACAATAAAAGTCGTATATTCCGCTCGCGGAGGAGACGACCAGAGCGGACCCCTCCCCCCTACGGGGGGAGGGGTCCGCTCGTAGAAAAAAATCAAAAAAAAAAGATATAAAATAATATGACAACAAAACAACTAGCAAAATTAAAAACAAGAAATGGTGACACTAGAAAAAAAGCGCTTACTGTTGGTGATATATGTGATTTAAAAATTACAGCGTTAGCACCTAATAATATTGGTATTGATGAATTTACGTATCCTTTTGCTATATTTGTACCAAATGCTAAACAAGGGCATATTAAGGCCAAAATTGTAAAAAAAGCGGCCCCGGCCGGAGTAACAGCTTTTAAAGATTCAGCATACGCTGTAGCACAATTGTTATCTACTCCACAAGATCCATCTAATGCAACAAAGCCAGGTGCTGAAGCACTTAAGTCACCCGTTAAACCAGGGGACGTTTTAACAGTAAATATTACAAAAAAAACAAAAAAAGGTGCTGGGATTGTGGAATTTACACCTTCCCCGTTAACAAATTCTTTGTTACCGGGGGACTCGACGTTTTCTGAAAAAACGTCGAGTGATTATAAAATCATTGTGCCTTTAGGCCAAGGAGTAGGTGAATTACTACCTAAAACTGCTAAAATTGTAATAACACGTGTCAAATCAAATTATGCTTTTTCTATGCTTACAGGTCGCGGATCTCAAGATCCAAAAAGTATTAAGGAAAAAAAAATGGGAAGCGGCCCCTTATATAAGGGGTATAAGGGGCGGGCTTCGCATAATGCACCGCTTACAGAAGGGAGCACATCATCCATCCATAAAAAAGGCGAAGGAGAATCTTCTAACGAAAAGTCAAACAAATTCCCATTAATGTATGGGTGTAAATTGACAACAATTATACCGGAAAATGTGAAAAAGTATAATAATTATGCAATTTTAAAAGTTAGAGGTCAAATTTTATTTGTTCGATTAGAAAAAGGTGTAGTATTAGGTCGTGATAAAGTACGTATTAAAGTACGTCGTGACGTAGGTAATTCTCCTTTTAATGGTGTGCTTAGCCCTGGCGGACTTAGCACACCAGTTATAGGTAAAATAATTCAAATAAATCCAGTATCAAAAAGAAAAAAAGCTACACTTGTAATGAACAGTATTCGTGAAATGCTTGCACATGGAATGCATTTTGGTGAAAAAACCGTTAAATGCCATGCCCGTATGAAACAATATTTATGGTTAAATAAACAAGGGCAAAATAAAAACCGACCTTTTGTTAAAAAAGGTCAACATGTAATTAATCTTTTAAAAACACGTCGTTGTTTAAATAAAGCGTTAAATACATTAACAAAATATGCTTTAAAAGGGCGTACATTTCTGTTTATAGGAACAAAAAAACCTGCAACAGGTTTAATTGCTCGCGCATCTTTCTTTACAAAAAATTCGTTTTATGTTAATACAAGATGGTTAGGTGGTATGTTAACAAACTGGAAAACAATTTGTAAATCTATATCTAAAATACGTCCCATTTTAAAAGAAAAACAAAAAGTTGTGCGCGATATTTTAGAAAGAAGACAAACTATTAAATCACGTTTTATTAAAAGAGCTTTATTATTAAAAAAGAAAAGTAAACTTATTTTAACAAAAGGACGTCAAATTTTTAAAAACTTTAAGAATAATACAAATGACATTCTTTTACGTGCACAAAAATTTGCAGAAAAACGTAATTTTTTAATGACTAAAGGAATGGTTTACATTCAAAAACGTCAAAAACTTATTCAAAAGCGTCGCGAATTAATTGATCAAACTCTTTTTGTAAAAGAAAAAGGATTACAAATTGCTTCTAAATATCAAATGCTATTTAACCAATTAGCAGCTTATACTCAAAAGTTACGTGAATATAAGTATTTACTAATGTTATCATCTGAAATGAAAGGATTACAAAAAACAAATGTTTCTTTATATACAGTACCTTATAATAGTTTAAAAAATATTACAGTGCTTCCCCCCCTTATATCCCTTATATCTAAGGGGGGGACTGTAAGCCCGGCCCCCGAAAGAGGGACCGCCGTTTCCAAAGAAAACGACGGGTTCACCGGTAACAAAGTTAACGGAGAAACAGAAAACGATATCAAACCTTGGATTGTTCCTAATCCACCTAAAGAAATTTTAAATCGAGTAGCTTTAGCTACTGTACGTAGCCGCGAAACCGATTCTCGTGATACATATCAAGGTGCGTCTGCAGATACTTCACGTTTACGAACTCCAAAAGCTACTACTGGTAACATTGTTGTTTGCAGTTCACTTCTTTTACGTTTTGCACGCCAATTCAATTCTTATATTCAATCAGTTATTGAAACATTAATTTCTTCGATACAATCTATTCAAACACAATGTAATGATGCTTTTAACCAATTAAAAAATATTGAAACAACATTACAAACTTACGATTCTTTAAAAAATCAATATGTAAGTGAATTACAACAACTTAAAGCTAAAGCAATAGGAGAACGTCATGTTATACAAATTGTAAAACGTCAATTTAAAGCTTTAGATGCACAAAAAAAATTAATTAAGTTTTTACCACGTCTTAGATATTTACCTACTCCACAAACTAAAATTTCTGAAATCGTTCAAATTCTATTATCTAAAATTGTTGATCCTAAACTTAAATTCCCTATTGATAGCATTTACGATAAAAATTTAAGTTCTAGCACTAAAAAATTAGCCGCTGCACGTAAGAAAAAATGGCAACGTTTAGAAAAATATTTTGGTGGTATTGCTAATATGACCAAATTATCTCAAACGAAAATTTCACAAAATGTAGCTATTATTATTGGACAAAAAGAAGAAATGAATGCCGTTCGTGAATGTAACAAACTTGGATTAAAAACTTTTACAATAGTTGATACTAATTGTGATCCTACTTTATCTAATCATATCATTCCAGCAAACGATGATTCACGTAATTCTATCAAATATATTTTAACTAAATTTATTACTCGTATTCGTCTGGCTCAAAAAATACGTACACGTTTCCAAAAATACAAAAAAAACTAAATAAAATGAATTAGTGTATGAGGAACGCTTGGTTCGTTATTGTAAAAATCCAACGCTTTTATCGAATATTTTCAATATCAAAGTCGAAGTTTTCCCCCCCTTATATCAGGATATCCGCGGGGGGAAAATCTTCGAGTTTTAGGTCCGCTCTCCTGCCCTCCCCCCGTAGGGGGGTCGAGGTCGCTTACCCGTGAGGGACGCTAAAGCGTAATAAGCGCTAGGATTTTTGCGTCCGTCCGAGCGAATCGCCCCGCTATTCGCGAGGCTAGGTTCGCTCGGAGAGTCGGAATTGGCCCCGTGAGGGGCGCCAATTCCGAGCGCAGAAATTGCCCCGTGAGGGACGCAATTTCTGCGACCTTCGTCGGATTTTTGCATCCGCAAAAATCCTAGCGCTTACCCGTGAGGGACGCTTTAGCGTAATAAGCGACCTCGCGGGATATGGGCAGGAGAGCGAACCTACAAAAATCCGACGGAGGTCGCATAAATTGCCCCGTGAGGGACGCAATTTATGCGCTCGGAATTGGGTCGGATTTGGCCTCCCCCGCCCCTGGCGGGACGGGGGCCAAATCCGCCGGCGTAATTGGCGCCCCTCACGGGGCCAATTACGACGCATACGCCACCCTCACGGGTCCGACTCTACGAGCGAACCTACCCCCCCGAAGGGGGGGAGCGACGATCCCCTAAGGGGATCGTTCGCTCGTACTCGAATAAATTTCTATACCGTAACAAAATTCCTTTATATAGTATATAGGATATAGGATATAGGATATAGGATATAGGAATTTTCCCCCCCCTTATCTCCGCGGGGGGGAGGGATCGACGATGTTTTCGTGTACTCGCGACGATCCCCTTAGGGCCCCCCTCACGGGCCCGTGAGGGGGGCGTCGCTCCCCCCCTTATATATATAGGGGGGGTAGGTTCGCTCCCCCTTATATCCGTGGGGGGAGTCGGACCCGTGAGGGTGGCGTCCCTCACGGGGCGTCTCCCTCACGGGTTTGCCCCGTGAGGGACGCCAATTACGCGCTCGGAATTGGCGTCCCTCACGGGGCGTCGTAATTGGCGTACGCCAACCCGTCCCGCCAGGGGCGGGGGACGCCGGCGGACCCGTCCCGCCAGGGGCGGGGGAGGCCCCCGTCCCGCCAGGGGCGGGGGAGGCCAAATCCGACCCAATTCCGACTCTGCGAGCGAACCTACCCCCCCTATATATATAAGGGGGGGAGCGACGATCCCCTATATATATAAGGGGATCGTTCGCTCGCACTCGAAGGGACCCTCACGGGTCCCTTCGACCCCGTGAGGGTCGCGCCTCCCTCCCCGTGAGGGGGGCGCTTCCCTCACGGGTCCCTTCGACCCCGTGAGGGGCGCTCCGTACCCGTGAGGGAAGCGACCCCCTCACGGGGACCCCCCTACGGGGGGAGAGCGGACCTATAAAACAACGTCAATAGAAATTTATTCGATAAAGATATTGAAAATATTCGAGTTTTTATGTAATGGCTTAAATTCAACGCTTGGTTCGTAATTGGGGAATGCCACTTAAGCACGAGAGCGAAGGTGGCGAACCTACCCCTCTTTAGGGGGGAGCGAACAGTGCGAAGGTCGCTTATTAAGGAGGTAACCTCCCTCACGGGTTGCCTTAAGGCAATTAGGTGGTTGCCTCCCTCGCGGGTTTCCTTAAGGCAACCCGCGAGGGAGGCGCTAGTATTTGTCGAATGACAAATCCTAATCGTAATTGGGGCGGTTTTGTCCGTAGGTCAAAACCGCCCCAATTAAGCGTAATTTGACAAATACCACTAGGACCCGTGAGGGGGGCTCACGGGTACGTCGCTTCCCTCCCCCCTGCGGGGGGGGGTCGTCTATTTGTGGGCCCCCCTGACGGGTTCCCCGCCCCATATATATGGGGCGGGCCAGGCCATTTAGCGCGCAGAGCGGAGGTTCCCTCGTCGGGGGGTATAATTTGGTCGGAATTTCCCCCCCCTTCGGAGAGGTGAAATCTGTAGGACCCCCTCACGGGTCTCCTGCCCCCCTCACGGGCCCCCTACGGGGGGTCCCCGTGAGGGGGTCGCTTCCCTCACGGGTAAGGAGCGCCCCTCACGGGGTCGAAGGGAGTTTCGAGCAACTCGAAGTCTGCGACTTGTTCCACCCTTCGGCCCGCCCCATATATAGGGGGCGGGGAAGCAACTCGCTGATCTTGAGTACGGCCCCCCTCCTCTTTAGGAGGAGGGGGGCCGTACTCGAAGTCTGCGACTTGTGTCGTAATTGTCTCCCTCCCCCCTGCGGGGGGGGGGACGGACAATTACGAGCGCTTCCCTCACGGGTTGGGTCGGATTTAGCCCCCGTCCCGCCAGGGGCGGGGGAGGCTAAATCCGTAGGTCCCCCTCACGGGTCTCCTGCCCCCCTCACGGGCCCCCGTAGGGGGGTCCCCGTGAGGGGGTCGCTTACCCCCCCTTCGGGGAAGGACGCTGGGGCGGCGCGTCCCTCACGGGTAAGGTCGCTTCCCCGCCCCTGGCGGACACGGGTACGGAGCGCCCCTCACGGGTCCCTTCGGGACAGGACCCCGTGAGGGGCGCTCCACGTCCCAAAAAATTTATTTGCGCACCTCACAACTAATATAAATATTTTTTTTAACCAATCGACTTTAAAACAAAAATTACTTTTTTATAAGATGTAAATCTAGACAAAAAATAACTATTATGTTATTATCTATAGAGTTTCATTCTTATATAAAAATTTATATAGTTAATGCCTTAAAAAAATTCCCGTGAGGGAGGTAAAAAAAAGTATAATTATTGATTATACGCGAGGTTAACACTCTACGAGCGAACCTCTACTTGCAGTATGCAAGTGCTTTTACCCGTGAAGGGGGTCGTGGGTGAAGCGTTAGTGGGAATTGGCGCCCCTCACGGGGCAAATTACGCGACCTGAGTTCGCCTAATAGGCCAAAACCTATTAGGTGGTAGCTATTGAGCCAAAGTCCAACCCGTGAGAAAGGCGTTCTGCTACCAGGATTTGTCAAACGACCTGGTAGCAGCACTGAGCGCTTGTGCTACTGAGCACTCGTAATTAATATGTCCGCGTTTTTCGTCGAAAAACGCGGAGATCTCGAAGAAAATCGAAGATTTTCTTCGATATGAAAAATGGGATTGTAGTTCAATTGGTTAGAGCACCGCCCTGTCACGGCGGAAGTTGCGGGTTCGAGCCCCGTCAATCCCGAATAAAGAAAATTGTGATTTCGTTAAAAGTCTCTGAGTTAGGTATAGGCCATAAGATAACTTTAGATAAAGTTATCTTAAAATGAAAAGTCGAAGTTTTAAATATCTTCGATATTTGAAATCTTTCTCGAATAAATTGATTATTCAATTTATTCGAGAAACTCGTACTCGCGAATAGACTCGGAGCGCTTGTGTCGTAATTGTCCCCCTCCCCCCTGCGGGGGGGGTAAACGACCTCGACCCCCCGTAGGGGGGAGGGAAGGAGGGCAGGACCCGTGAGGGCAGCGCTGAGTCGGAATTCGCGATCGCGACCCTCCCCCCTACGGGGGGGGGCGTATTCCTAGCGCATCCCTCACGGGTTTGCGTCCCGTCAGGGACGCAAACCCGTGAGGGATGCGACCTGCGTCGGATTTTTGTAGGTCCGCTCGCATATATATGGGAGCGGAGGTAGCATAAATTGCGTCCCTCACGGGGCAATTTATGCGACCTTCGTCGGATTTTTGCGTCCGTCCGAGCGAATAGCCCCGGAGCGCCCCTCACGGGTTGGTCATCAACAATTCCGCGCCCGTATTTGTCGGCGTGCGGACAAATCCGACTATTCGCTCGCACTGTGTCCTCGCGACGATCCCCTATATATATAAGGGGATCGTTCGCTCGTAACAGACTTTTAGATATTTTTAGCCTGCAGGCTATAGCAATCAATATATATATTGTGTTTTTTTTTTCCACCCGCTGTAGGATGCCTCCCTCACGGGACGGGTTAACCCCCCTTAAAAAGGTTAAAACTTCCTACTGCGGGTGGAAAAACAACAAAATCATGTCCGCGGTTTTTATCCATATCGCAGACAATAATAATCCTAAAAAGGATTATTATTGTCTGCGATATCTCCGCGGTTTTTATCCTGAGGATAAAAACCGCGGACATAGGATAAAAATCGCGGATATGTAGCAGACAATATTACTCCCTAAAGGGAGTAATATTGTCTGCTACATGATAATAACTGTTATCATAAAGGTGCAGTTTTAAAGAACATAACTCTAATAAATAGCTTTAACAAACAAGTAACAGTACTATAAAACGATAGTACTATTTTTTTTTACTGTTTTAAACATAAATAAAGATTAACCAAACATACTTTTATTCCACCCTTGCATTCCACCTGCGGAGTGGAATGCAAGGGTGGAATAAAACTCTCACGAAGCTAAAACTCGTGAGGGCGGCGGAGACTTTTCTCGATATTGAAAATATTCGACTTTTAGTTTTGTCAAATAAAGTCTAGTAGCCTTGTAATAGGTATAAAAAACTCGAAGTTCTAAATATCTGCTATAACCCCCCTTTATATATAAGGGGAGATTTTCTTTAGGTCCGCTCTCCCCCCGTAGGGGGGTCCCCGTGAGGGGGTCGCTTACCCGTGAGGGACGCTTTAGCGTAATAAGCGACCTTATTACGCTAAAGCGTCCCTCACGGGTAAGCGACCTTATTACGCTTTAGTGCGAAGGTCGCATATTACGCTGAAGCGTACCCGTGAGGGATGCGCTAGGATTTGTCCGCGGACAAATCCGACTTCAGGTCGCTTATTACGCTTTAGCGTAATAAGCGCTAGGATTTTTGTAGGTCCGCTCTAAGAGCGGACCTACAAAAATCCGACGTAGGTCGCATAATTTGCCCCGTGAGGGACGCAAACCCGTGAGGGATGCGCTAGGAATTCGCGATCGTGATCGCGAATTCCGACTGAGCGCTTCGCAGAGGTCGCTTCCCTCACGGGTTTGCCCTCCCCCCTACGGGGGGGGACAAACCCGTGAGGGAAGCGCTAGGAATTG
>Ga0306915_100407_pt1 | contig 16697 bp, 16 predicted proteins | sample AntDeeMetag20061_FD_190427 | JGI IMG/M metagenome (GOLD analysis project Ga0306915, IMG submission 190427) | Saline lake microbial communities from Deep Lake, Antarctica - Metagenome TFF 2006 #1 (v2) (version 2) | ecosystem: Environmental > Aquatic > Non-marine Saline and Alkaline > Saline... | reverse complement strand
CTGGCGAGGGTATCTACACTACTGGTTGTTGGTCTCGTTTGACTCCCTATCGTCCGCAGCGATCTCATGATGAGAGTCAGCAGTCTCTGTGTTTGTAGATGACGGTGGTTCTGGGGGTTCAAAGGCAGAGATAAGCATCTGTGCTGGCTTAGTCTCTACAATATCGTTTAGTGTCCGTTGTGAGCCAAGCCCAAACAGTCCAACGAGGGCCATGAGGATCGCAACTACTGCACTTACGATTGATAGACTCTGTGTTAGTCCACCAACAAGCAGGACGCCCAGCGCACTCGCGATGACACCGAAGCTGACAACGTTGACTGGACGCTCTCGGAACGCCGTGGCAATGTGGTGTACTCCACTGATGAGCGTCGACGTTTGGGCGCTCTCTGTGAGTTCCTCTAGGAGACGGTCTATGAGTTCGATGATGGGGCCGACAGTCCACGTCTCTCGGAGATCGATTACGATCACCTCCGGTTCGGGTTCGGCCGTAAGCCATCGGTAAATAAACGAGCCAGAGACAACACGTTGGGCCACGTTGGTCGACCGATTGGCTGTCGAGGTGATCCACTGTCTGCCTCGTCGGATTAGGCTGACTGTTATCGATCCGTCACGGGTTGTGTTAGACATCTTATTGGCTCAGCTCACTCACAGTTCCTGTGACTGTTGTTGTTCCGAGATCGAGTCTCAGTTGCTGACCGATTCGAAGGGGACTATTGTGGAATCGATTTCCGGACTCGGTCTCGATGGTCCGCAACTCAACGGTGAGTCTAACATCTCTGTTCGTTGGATGCTCGCGAAGATAGATATTGCCGTCCTCACTTTGCAGGACGACCTCTGCAGGCTGTGTGGTCACCGATTGCACTGTCACAAGTGGCTCACCATGACTAGTTTGGGTCAGTCCTTCCGAAATTCCCGCCGCAACGTCTTGGTCGATATTGGTGAGTTTCACCTCCGTCGTGATATACTCGGTATTTAGATCCGAACCATCTTCGTCGAGACGTTGTATCGGTCCCTTAGCACTATACTCGTCTGTGTTGATTGTTAGGGAGTCTCCGACACGGAATCGAGTTCCTGCAAATTCGAATCGTGGTGTGTTCGGAGTTGCTTCGGCGATTTCTCCCTCAAGTTCGGCTCTAATGGTGACGGCTTCGGTGGTCGCGTCGACAGGGGTCGAATACACATCAGTCACCGTCAGATTGTGGCCGTCACGTTCCATGGTGTCGCCTGCTGTGATACGGTCGGCGACGTAGTCTGGATGGTTTCCGAGGTTGATTGTCGCATATCGGGTGTCCAGTTCGGTGTTGTCAGAACCTGTGTCATCGGTGCTTGGTGCAGCAACAACTGCGATTCCAGCAGCCCCAACAGCAAGCACTAGGAGAATTGCTAGTGCATCGATTACATTGATCGCGCCGAAGAGATTGCCTTCATCGTCGATTAGCTCCATAGAGTGCCCCCGAGAGTCATATGCAAACGAGTTTGTTCCGATAGGATAGGTATTACTATCTTTTTCTCTGTGACGTCTCAGTGATCGTCAGTGCTTGTGTGCCGGTCGACGATCACGAGGTGGTCCAAGAGTGCCACTGCAAATGCAACTGACCCAACCACGACGAGGACTCGATAATCTGATGAGACGTAGAGCCCCGGTGTCGGGTGGCGGTACCATGATAGGGGATACAACCACGCACTCGCAGCACCGTCGGCCCAGACTTTGAGCCCATCCGTGAGGAGGTGTGAGAGCCCACCGGCCACCAGCAGTCCGAACGCACGTCGACGGTGATCGGCAACGACAAGCGATCCGATGGCCGCACACAGGACGACGCCGCCGAGGGTGTGGATCGCACCGATACCGAACGGCACTCCGAGTGTGGCTTCGATAGTTGCGTCGGTAACGAACAGCCCAATTCTGCTGAGATCCGGCAGGAGGCTTCCGATCATCCCGATTGCAACCCAACTTTTTGTGAGCCAGTTGACACGCCAGCTTGCGACTGTAAACACAGTGTAGGCAATCAAAACATGTGAGAGGAGTTCAGCCATTGTAGTCTCCTTCTATGGTATTTGATCGTTGATTGAATGTGAGTTGCTGGAGGTTGAGTTGCCACTGGGTGAGGAAGTATCCAATCGCAAGCAGAATACCCACAACAGAGACGGCCAGTTTGTACTGAGACTCCGTTGGGCCGTGATTTACGACAACGATTTCCGAGGTCGTCATGGTCTCATCGCCGTGGAGCGTTCCGTAGGCTTGGACAGTGCCGCCGGGCTCGACTGCAGCAGTGGTGTCGTGAATCTCGATTTCGGCTGCAACCTCGTCGGCATCATCGGTGATCTCGATTGTGAGTGTCTCGTCGACAGGGTCTGTGGAGTGGACTTCTCCAATTAAGAGGATACGCTCGTCGACGTACTCCTCGTAATCGGTGTCAAGCTGCTCGCCTGTTGGATGGGGCCAGTTGGTGTCGTAAGTAGCGCCGTAGTGAATACAGAGACCGAACACACCGACCAGTAGCAAGATGCCAACAACAACACGGAGGCCGGTTTGCATATGTACTGTCGAAGATGAGTGGTGTACTTGATCGTACCGACTGTTTGAGACCTGAGTCTTTCCACGGATGAAATACAGTAGATTTTATATAAATTGGCTATCTTGCCATAGATGAATGTTGACAGGGTGGCGGTACCGGGTTGTAAGCGTAGTCGGTGTTGCTGTGCTTGTCGTGAGTAGCCTCCTCATTGCTAATCATCCAGCAACCCAGCAGTTGTTCACAACCCACGTGCCGCTGTTCAACCGGCTTGAGCCATCTGTTATTGATGTCGTCTCGCTTGGCTGGGCGGTCGTGTTGAGTGTGCTCGTCATTGGGGGGAGTCTGTTGCCGTTGTACAGACCGCGGCCGAGTCGAGTGCTCGATACGGTGTTTTATGCTCAAAAGCGGGTTATTGTTGGTGGGCTTGGACTGGCGGCGTTTGGATATTTCCAGTGGTCCCATCGCCTCCCGCGGGCAACACTCACGATGACCGTCGGGTTGTTGCTGGTTACGGTACCGCTCTGGTTCGTTTGGATCCGTCGACGGCCGACTGCCGACGCCGGGCGGACGCTACTGGTTGGTGATGATCTCGAACAGATCGAGCGGATAGCACTAACGGTCGACTCGGAGATCATTGGATGCCTTCGTCCGGCGGAAATTCCTGATAAGACTGTGCTAGCCGATGGTGGTCTCTCGATGTCTGACTCTCCACAGGAGTCCGCTAGGGGTAATGCTACGGCGGCCGAGCAGGTCGACGGCCACGGAGGACTTGAATCCCTCTCGCGTCTCGGCGGGCTCTCGCGTCTCAATGACGTGCTCGTCGAGGAGGATATCGATACCGTCGTCTTGGCGTTCCGCCAGGCTGATCGTGGGGACTTTTTCGGGGCACTCGATGTCTGTCACGACCATGGTGTGAAGGCGAAAGTCCACCGGGAGTACGCCGACAGTGTGTTGGTCTCGGAGGGCGACGTTGGATCGATCGTGGATGTTGATCTCGAACCGTGGGATCCACTAGATCATCTGCTCAAGCGGGTGTTCGATATTGCGTTTGCAGTAAGTGCACTCCTCGTGCTTACGCCAGTGGTTCTTGCCATTTCGATTGCAATCAAGCTTGATGACGGCGGCTCGGTTCTGTACTGTCAGGAACGGACCGCCGTACTCGGCGAGTCATTCCCGGTCTACAAATTCCGGAGTATGATCGAGAATGCAGAGGAGGCGACCGGTGCCAAAATCAGCGAGGAGGACTCTGGAGATGTCGATCCACGCGTGACACGCGTTGGCCACGTGCTTCGAAAGACACACCTCGACGAGATTCCGCAGCTGTGGGCGATTCTCACTGGTTCGATGAGTGTTGTCGGACCACGACCGGAGCGACCTGAACTGGATACCGAGATCCAAAGCGATGGCGTCGACTGGAGTAAACGGTGGTTCGTAAAACCGGGACTCACTGGGCTTGCACAAATTAACGATGTTACCGGCTATGAGCCGGGGATGAAACTCCGATACGATCTCGAATACGTCCGACAACAATCGTTCTGGTTCGATGTGAAGATCGTCATCCGGCAAATCTGGAAAGTGTTAAACGATGTCAGAGAGTTCTCTTCTGATGAATGAATTCTACTGATGGACGACCGTTGATTTCTGGGAAACGGATACTCGTCACTGGCGGTGCAGGATTTATTGGGAGTCATATTGCTGATGCGCTGGTCAGCGACAATGAGGTCGTGATTCTCGACGACCTCTCAACTGGGTCGCTTGACAACGTCCCATCCGAAGCCGAGTTCGTTGAGGGCGATGTGCGAGATCGAGAAGCTATGTCTTCGGTCATGGAGGGCGTCGACATTGTTTTTCATCACGCTGCTATCGTGAGTGTCGAACAGTCGGTTGAGGATCCAGAGCTGACTCATGATGTTACTACACGAGCGACGATTCAGCTACTTGAATTTGCTCGCAGAGAGTCAGCACGAGTTATATTGGCATCAAGTGCGGCGGTGTATGGCCAACCAGAGTCTGTCCCGATTACTGAAACAGACCAAACCGAACCGACTTCACCTTATGGACTTGCAAAATTGCATGCTGATCAGTATGTTCGGCTGTATGCCGAGCTGTATAATGTGGAGGCGATTCCATTGCGGTATTTCAATGTCTATGGCCCACGGCAGACTGCTGGGGATTACAGCGGCGTCATTAGCATCTTCCTAGAGCAAGCACAAGCTGGTGGTCCAATAACGGTTCACGGTGATGGGACACAGACCCGAGACTTCGTGCATGTTTCTGATGTGGTTCAGGCAAACCTGCTTGCAGCTACTGAGGGGACACCTGGGACGGCCTACAATATAGGGACTGGTGAGACTATTAGCATATTAGAACTCGCAGAGACTATTCGAGAGGCAGTTGCAACTGAGGTGCCTATTAGAATCGAACATATCGACAAGCGTGAAGGTGATATTGATGAGAGTCAAGCGGCGATTGGTCGAGCTACAGATGATCTCGGATTTAGGCCGACTATTCGGTTGCAGGATGGGTTAGCAGATCTAGTCTAAAAGACTGATAGTGCTGATGTTTGATCGGAAGTCGTCTGTGAAGTAGCGGTCATGTCTCTTCCTCAGTGTACGGTGAGACATTTTCGTCAACGCTCTTGTGGCGGAGATTATTGGTGAGTCATAGTGCAGCGTCAAGAATACTTTTAGAGCTTCTTTGAATGATCATCGAAACGATTGAATAGTCGGCAAAGAGCACTCCAAATCAAAGAATCCAAGCGAACAGAATCCATCCTTCTACAAGTCCAAGCCCATCTCAGCGTAATCTTAGTTCTTGCGCATACCACACCGGATTCGGCACGGCAGCGTGGGCAATAGACGCCGTCATGCCAGCAAACCTGTGCCAGCAGGTTCACGGCCCGACGCTCCGAGACAAACGTCTTGATTGGAAACGTCGTTTGTCGGGTGATACGAACGTGTCACTCTTTCCCACTGTGACTTTCAGCTACTGTTGAAAACTGATCAACAATTCTCTACCAAAGAGCATTAATTAAAGACTTTGAGCTGTCTAATCTCTCTTAACTACGTATATTACCATATCGAACCCTCGAAATTATTTGTATCCAAGAGCTTGCAGACGGTTATTTACAACTTCATCTTCAATTTGATCACGTTCGGTCGGTGGGTCTGATTGAATCTTCCGACGAGTGTCTGATTCACGAACCAGCCAAGGAACGCGGAATAATTCGGGAACGTGCAACCCCCGGGGGTGCCCGTACGTTTTAACAGGAATTGGGCGAATTCGTTCTCCAATCAAGTTACCATGATCGGACGTGAGTACGGATTTCCCATTAAGGATAGAGAGTAGGTGTTCAACTTCCTCAAGGACTATCTCAAGATTTTCTCTATACGCTTCACGTACTTCTGACTCATCAAGGAATCCATACTGGAGTTTCGTCCAGACGTGACCTCCTCTGTCCACGTTATCATCAGGATTAAATCCCCCATGGGCGATTTGTTGGCCGGTTTTACCAATAAACGGATAATGTGGCTGCATATAATGGACAATCAACCGCTTATTTGGATACTCGTCAATAGTTTCCAACGCCGCCTTTGTTACGGCATCTGGTGGAACTGTGCGGAGTTCAGAATCCCAACATGTTTTTACAAGATTTTTAATAGAATGAAATGTTTTGGGGGGGATTTTGGTAGTGTGAGGGTTGGCTGTGATGAGTACTGTATCATGTAATTCCTCCCCAACAAAATTATTTTGCATAAACTCCCAACTCTCGCTACCGCTGGAACGGCAAGCCTCCAAGTTGCCTTGGATACCACTCACTTCTTGAAATGTATCGAACCGACACCCATCAATAATAATTAAATTATCCCAGTCTCGATCAATTACATCAACCCCCTCGTTTTTTTTGTTTTGATGATAAATTATGTTAGCACGTATTGCGACTTTCGATAATTCACCTAATAGAGCACGTGGGTGTCGAAGTATCTTAAGTAGGTTTTCTAACCGATATCGTTCTGGAATCATTATTATAAGTGGTATCTAGTGTGGTTATTTATAACGGATATCAACTGATATCCCACTGATGGTGGCAGGTTTCGGAGGGCAGTATTTAAAACGGGTCGAAGTACTTTTGTTGATTCTCGATCTGGATCGTATGTGTGTAGCCACCTGTTTTGGATGTTCACAATCCCTTCTAAATCCCACTTGTCTAAAAAGTATTCTCTACTTGCTTGATGTTTATCACTATTAGTCCTATTTGAGATATAATCTTGTGATCCTCCTCTATCGTGTGGAAAAATCACCCTAGGATTGGTCGCAAATTCCCAATTTGTTTGTTGAGAGTGGCCGAAATAAAAATCGAGGTGTTCCATCCCGATCACATACTCAGGATCCCAGCAATAGTCTTGAAGACACTCTGAACGAAAGAGTGCGACATTAGGAATAAAATCAAACTTATATAGTGACTGACCCGCAGACTCAATAGATGGTTTAGTACTGCGGATATCACGGATTAAGTATGGGTCGTTTTCAAATATATCATGAGAACCACAAATAAGTGAGTTTCCCTCCCCAAAGATTCCACTAATCCCTCCTAGCTCATCTCTGTCTTCAAGCTGGTCAATCAAGATGTCTGCGTTTTTTGGTATTTCATGGTCAGAGTCTACAATGAATAGGTAGTCTTCAGAAATACGCTTCACTATTTCAGACCTTCCTTTCCCTAATCCAGAGTCATACTCAAGATCAATAATCTCCAAATCAAATCTATAATCTTTTTTATAAATATGGGATCGATCCTCGCTCTTACCATCATCTGAAATATAAACACTATCCACAAAACCGGGAACTGAATTTAGAAGCCTTTCAAGTTTTTCTGTTCGCTTGAAGACTGTTGTTCCGAGGGCGATCTGTGACATGTGGTCTATATGAATTCGATTGTAAATAAAACTCCAGCGTTTTATTCAGGCGTTTTCGCACGTGCGTTCTCGGATTAACGAACTGACGGCTGATTCGGGAGCTCAATCACATTTACCGAAGCAGACATTTTCTCAATCAAATTAGTGCTATTGCTCCGTTGATATATCTGTTGCGAAATCCAATAATACCTACGGCGGACAGATGAAAAAATATAGGTCTGAGGCATTCCAAATGTAGATACTTAAATGCCAAACATAGCAATTGTCGTTCTTGACACACTCCGAAAAGATGCGTTCGACAAGCATTTTGAGTGGCTACCCGGGACGTCTTTCGAAAACGCATGGTCAACAAGCCACTGGACAGTCCCCGCTCACGGCTCTCTGTTCACTGGTCAGTACCCGACGGAAACCGGAGTTCGCGCCCGAGCAGAAACGTTTGACGTTACGGAACAGTCGCTCATTGAAACACTTTCCAAAAATGGCTACCGGACGACAGCATATTCGTGCAACCCGTATATTTCCAAGCTGTACAACTTTGATCGAGGATTCGATCAATTCAACGAAGGTTGGCGTGTCATGTCTGCCAGTCCAGAAATATTTGACTGGCCAAATGCTGTACTGGAAAAAAGTGGCCCCCGACTTTGGCGATATCTTCGCAGCGTTGTTGAGTGTTTTCGTGACGACGATACGGCCTTTCTATCGTCGCTACGACATGGATACCGTCTTAAGCGAGCGGAAGACGACGGTGCGCAAGCGATCCGTGACTGGATCCAGAACCAGACATGGAACACTAATGAATTTCTCTTCCTGAACCTTATGGAGGCACATACGCCGTACTCACCGCCAGCGGAGTATCAGACCGTTGAGGTGGATTCACACTTTGATCCTATCTTAGCTACGGCGACCGAAGATATCGATAGCGACCAACACAGACAGGCTTATAATGACAGTGTTCACTACTTATCAGATATGTATCAGGACATTTTCAACGAGCTTGCTGCAGATTTTGAGTATATTTTCACACTTGGGGATCACGGCGAGTTGCTTGGTGAGTATGGTAAATGGACTCACTTCCACGGAATCTATCCCGAATTGACGAATATCCCGCTCACTGTGTACGCCAGTAATGGAGTAGATCGATCCGTTGATATTCCAGTTAGTCTCCTTGATATACCCCAAACTATTTCTGAATTAACAGAGATTGACTATGAAACCGATGGCCTGTCGCTACTTGAGGACTCGCCTGCGCGTTCGATACTGATCGAATCATACGGATTAACTGATCATGTTAGGAATAAACTCCGTCGGGCCGGCGTCTCAGAGAACCGTCGCCGTGAGCTTGACGGAACTAAGCGGGGCATTGCGCTCCCACCCACCTATTATGGATACGAGACAGAAGAGGGGTTCAAGGAAACTGGAGAGGCGAATAAGTCCAATCCAGAGGAGGATCTGGTGACATTCGTTGACGAGTTGGACCAGCGAGAAATCAACGAGACAGCAGATGAAGTACCGGAGAGCGTTCAACAACAACTCAAAGATTTAGGATATGCCTGAAGTCAACTGACGAGACGTTTTATAACACTTAGATCAATTCCAAGACGTTCCTCAATGCTATCTAATAAGAGACGTTCTTCTGAGGTGATTCCACCGAACACAACGATTACACCAACGAACGCCACAATATAGCCAGTAAACAAGGCAAGAAACGCCCACAACGAAGAAGGAATTTCAGAAACAACATAGGCAATCGACGAGATTATGGTAATACCGACGAGTGGGCGGAGCGTTCGCCTAGAAACAGGAAGGATTCCCGTCACTATATAGACCTGATATGAATAAAGGGCGTTGAGCAAAACGTAGCTTATAGCTGTTGCAACAGCGGCACCGAGGTACGAAAATCGAGGGATAAGAATAAGATTCAGGAGTATGTTGAGAATTGTTGCTACCGCGGTGTAGTAGGCATGCAATCGGGTTCGACCGATAGCTGTTAGGGTTGCTCCATTTGGCCCGGCAACCGCTCGAACGAAAAATCCACAAGATAAGATAATCATCGTCGTTGATGCTACTAAGTATTCTTTACCGAAAGTGAGTTCAATTATCCTGTGTGGATAAGAAATAATCAACAGGAAGAGAGGTATTGTCAAGAATATAACCCACTTCGTCAGTAGCTGATAGATTGATCGCATCCGCCTAAATTTCTCGTCAGAATGGAGTTCAGATAAAATAGGAATAAATAAGAATGCAAATGATTCTAAGAACACTAACAGTAGAAATGATATCGGATAGGCAACATTATACTCCGCGATTTCACTTGGGGTGTTAAAATACCCGAGCATTGCTGTGTCGATGTCGGTTAATATCATAAACATTACTGAAGTAAAAAGTAGCGGAATAGAGAACGAAAATAATTCTTTATGCAGATAGGTCGGTTTGATACGCCTGAACAAGGGAGTATGCTTTTTCATATAGTACAACGATAGGAGTGTAGCGAGAACATACGACGCAGTATAGGCCCACGCGATTCCAATACGGCCAAACGTACCAGCGTATGCGATGGCGATCCCGGTGAACTGAAGAACGGGGATTGTGATGTTTTGGAGAATGATTTTTGCTTCGCTACTTTGTTGACCCCTGACGACGTTGATAGCGAACTTTACCGTCGTCGCAAACGGAATCCCAAAGCCGAAGATACGGAGCAAGTAAGCCTGTTCTTTACTCTTGAGGAGCGTAACAGCAAGCGGTTCAGCAAAAATAACTACTATTCCACCAACAACTAGTGCTGCAGGGAGAATGATCTGAGCACCCGAGAGAATAATACCCCGTTTGAACGCTGCCGACTCGTCACGAGGGAGATATCGACTCACGCCAACGTGCAGACCAAGCAGTGCGAATGTCGATCCCATCGCAAGCACCGTCGCTCCGAGTGAAACCGCTCCGTAATCGACCTTACCAAATCCGCGGGCGATAGCCAGCCGAGCACCGAACCGGACAGCTCGGTCAATAATCCAACCGAAAAAAACAAACATTCCACTTCCAAGAAGCAGCCCAACGAAGCCATCGGAATCATCAGACATATACACTGATATCTGGATACCCTGAGTAAATGTTTGTCCAAACGACTTGGGGAAAGTGGATATGAATAGCGACAGGATACAGACTGTGTGGGTTCTGTCAACAGCAGATATCTCAACAGCACCTGGAACAACGGAAGCGTACTATCTCGTCCAGAAGTTTGCCGAACGGTGGGAAACTCATGTGTTCGCCCCGGTTAGTAATGAGATTGAGTCAGTATACGCACATTCTCTCCCAGTAGGTTCAATACTGGCTGCTCTCCTATTCAACACGATATTAGTGCCCTATTTTATCTGGCAAGCAATCCGTCACCCTCCAGATATCGTGTACAGTTATCGAAATATTTTCGTTCCAGTTCTCGTCGCCGAACTACTGACAGACGCAACAATCGTTTACGATATGCGGGTTGACCCGTACCAACAACCGAAAGAGTTCGAGCAATATGATTCCCGAGGGTATATTTATCATCTCTTCCTCTTTTTCGTTAGAGAGCTCCACCAATTCAATCTTCCCCGTGCAGATGGAGTGGTTACACTGAGTGAACCACTTGTCGACCGACTTCATACAGAGTACGGTGTTCCACGTGAGAAGATCGGACTTATTCCATTAGCAGCGGACCCCACTAAATTTACGCCAGCATCGAATGATGATGAGCAGTTTCGCATAGTATACGTGGGTGCACTTCGTAGGTTCCGTGGAATTGACGATCTCGTACTGGCACTTGCAAATCTTGATTCTGAACTGCGGTCGCAGGTACACCTAGATCTGTATGGCGAAGCCGACGAAGAGTTCATTCGGCACATAGAGGAGTTAGCCTCCGACGGACCGTCAATCAAATGGCATGGGTACGTTACACATGATAAGCTAACCCAGGAAGTAGCCGAGTGTGACGTTGCTGCGTCGCCGCTCCCTCCGATTGATTCTTTTGAAATGAGTTCGCCCGCGAAAATATATGAGTACCTCGCAATGGGGTTGCCCATTGTCGCAACTGATATCACTCCTCACCGAACAATCCTTTCTCAAGAGTGTAGTATACTCGTTCCACCAGATGATACTGAATCGATGACTAATGCATTTGCGCGAATTCTGAGTGATGACGAGTATCGATTCCAACTCTCAACGGGAGCTCGTCAAAAGGCGCTCGAAAATACATGGACAGATCGATTTGATAATCTCTCTGAATACCTCAAAGACTGGTCATAAGGGCCGCTCGCCGTTACAGCTCCCAATAAAATAGATAGGCTTCTATCGAAGAGTATATACTGTTGATTAGATATGGACTGAATGTGGTGGAGAGTCTATCTCATAAATCAGCGTCCCTCATCTTAAGCGCCATTTTGTTTACGTCTCTAATAGAACAGACTGCGATTTTTGGCAGATTAACAGGAAATATTTTGCTAACAGTAACGGTTTTGTTATCTGGTCTTTATATAATTCAACAGTTACCTACCGTACAAATACCACTTTTTCCAGCGATACTATTTTTGATTATCGTATTTATTTGGTTTGGCCATCTTCTCACTAGTGCCTCAATTTCTAATATAGGAATATTTTCACTCATTCGAGTTCCATTGTTCTTCCTCATAACATCTGTGTATTTATTTATACTACCTCAAGCTATTGCATTTGATGACTTTCTCCATGTGATTAGCCGTTTCGCAGTCATCACCATTCTTTTCGGACTTCCTTCATACATCTTTGGTAGTATTAGTATCGGAGATATTCAATTTGGTCTAGCAACATTTGAAGACCATATTTTTCTAACAGATATTAGATTCCATCCGCTGGTTTCAGTTTTCGGGTTTTCAAACATTTTAGCTTTTATCGCAGCCTTAGGCACAGTGTCTTCATTAATTATTTTTGATAACAATAGGCGTGGTTCGGATCTATTCGCAGGTGCCATCTGCTTATTGGGGGTAATACTCTCTATGTCCAGGGGCATGTTTGTTGTGACGATTGTTGCTATCACCTTTTATGCAGCCTACAAATATATTTCGTCAAAAGTAGCAAAAGCCATATCCATAGTTAGTGTCACCGGTCTTTGTCTCCTGTTCGCACTGGCATTTACACCAGTACTCTCTAACACGTTTTTGAATGGTCGTTATATTTTATGGAATGCTGCCATAGCGATGGCTTCAAAATCGCCACTTTTTGGCTCTGGGTTGAGCCAATTAAATGGTCTTCTGTTTATCGGGTCAGAGTCAGTACCTCTTGCAAACCCACATAATGCTTTCTTGACTACACTTATTACAACGGGTCTCTTGGGTGCAACAAGCTACCTGTTTCTCCATGTCATTCCAATAATGCAAGCAACTCGTGATTCTATATCAAATACTCCCGTTCAAACAGCGACTCTCGCCCTTGTAATTGCAATCCCACAAATCTTTGTCACATATCGCCTCTTCGGTATAGGACTACAAGAATTTCTTGCCTCACTGTGTCTGGGGTATGCGATTATTGCCTCTATATCCGATCTTAGATAGAATTATGCCCATTGCTAATACAACAGCTTTGGTGAATCACCATACTGCTCTTGATTTCACGGTTTTACGGCTCTCTTGATGTTATGAACGACACATTTCACGACGAGTTCACGAAATCCTCGGTACCAGGTTCACGCTCGCACGGCGTCGCCGTGCGTGCGCTTAATCGACGACGGTCTCACACATTGATCATTGGCGGTATCGAGGGCCATCGACCCGCGCGTTGTGCGAGTGGTCGATGGGCCGGAAGATGCGATGCTTAATCAGCGGTCTCACATCCTCTTCTCGGAGCTTTTCGCGTAAATCCATCCTGTCATAGCCTTTGTCAGCGACGAGGCTGTGCAGGTCGCCTGCCGCAACGCAGGCGACCTGCCAGCTGAGCTGTGTGTCGTGGGTTTTCTCGGTCGTACAGTGAACGTCAAGGAGGGCTTGGGATTCTGTATCGACGAGAGCGGTCGCTTTCAGTGTTTGAACGCGATAATTCGTCCGGCGGCAGTAGTGCTTGCTAGCGTTTTCGCGGTCGAAAAACGTGGCATCAATGGCAGCGTGACCTGAGAGATCGTGCAGCTCTGACGAGAGTCGGAGCAGCACTCGCCAGAGCTTCATTTTGAACCTATCAAACGCCTTAACCAGCGTGGAGTGATGAGGGAGATTTGCGACATAGGCATCGACAGTCTTCCGCTTCAACTCCTTTGAATTAACGAACGAGTCCGTCGCCATCTAGTGATTCACCAGAGCCAATACAACAAAGAATATGATTAAAACACCATCATTATCGTATTAGGGGGAAATGAGTGGTGGTCTGAGGTGTCAGATTCATAAAACGAGGTATCGGTAGACTCTGTCTAGTTCAGGGAGTTTGAGAAGCGAACAGGTCGTAGTGAGCGGTATTGATGGCACTCGCAGACCTACTCAGAGAGACGTTAGATGTGGGTTGTAATGAGGTTTGGGAGAACGAGCGCACCCCGACACCCGTCAGGGTGTTTGGGGTACGACTTCATCCGATGGGATTGTCCGTCCGAGAGGTCGCCGCCGTGTTGGAATTACTCGGTAATAAGCAATCTCATGGAGCAGTCTGGAACTGGACACACGATCTCGCCGAAGCACAGGAAGACCCGCCGACGGCCGAGCCGTCGCGGGTCGCAGTCGATGGCAAAGACAAATGGCTGTACGCAGCAGTTGATACAGAGTCGGAGTCACTGTTGGAGGTCGATGGTGGTGGGTACCTGACTGCTCTCTTTCGGTATGAGTTGAGCGGTCAGCTCAACTACAGGGAGAGGTACTATATCGAAAAGTGGTTCCAGACCGTGTCGATGCGAATTGACCGCTTTCATTCGTTCTGGAGGGACAGTTAATCGAGCGCCCGACGGTGGTTACGCCGGTTAAGACACTACTACAACCATGATCGACCGAATCAAACAATATATAACCGAACGCCTGTCGAGGAGGTCCTCAACTAGACAGTGCCTCTCGGTATAGACTGTCTAATTCTTTTAGCATTGTCTCAACCGAGAAGCGTTCAGCCCGTTCATACCCTTTCTCTCCCATCTGTTTCCGAAGATCGGGGTTTGATAGTAGTTCATTCAGGCGGTCGGTAAGCGCGCTTGGCGTTCCGGTTGGAATCAAATAACCCGACTCTCCATCTTTTACTTGCTCTGGTATACCCGCAATATCGGTTGCCACGACTGGAAGTCCACTAGCCATTGCCTCCAGAATGACACGCGGTGTACCTTCCCGGAATGATGGAAGAGCAAATATGTCACTTGCCGCAAGCACACGGGGGATGTCATCTCGGAATCCTGTTAGAAAAACGTTGTCAGAGAGTCCCCGATCCTCAATCTCCGACTCAAGCGAATCATATAGTGGGCCATCGCCAACAAGGCACACAGAAAAGTTGCCATCACACATTGATTCCGCAGCATCAAGCATTACGTTGAAACCCTTTCCTTCAGCAAGCCGCCCGATCATAACGATTCGTGGCCTGTTCCCAGGAAGATCTGATGCAGGTCTGGCCTTTCTAAACTTCTCACGTTCAACACCGATATAAATAGTTGTATATTGCTCCGAAAAACCAATTCCACGGTCGATATAATCATCTGCAATTATATCTGCATTCACAGCTATGCGATCTGTATATTTTGCTGCCGAACGTTCGCACCCATATATAAATCTGTTTAATACGGCATTCCGATCATCGGCAAATGGAATACCATGGACTGTATGGAATATATGTGGAATTCCAGCAGCTGCCGCAGCAAACCGTCCGATAATACCGGCCTCTGTGCTGTGAGTGTGTACGATATCGAAGTTATTGTGTCGTAAGTAGTTCGCAACAGATGCTACCGCAGGAAGGGCGGTTATAGGATTATAGTGTCGAATAAGCGGGAACTGTTTTGTCTTAATACCGGTTTGATTAAGAAAATCTACCTGCTCTTGGTCGTAGAATGCTCCATATCCAACAGTGAAATCATAATCATTGAGTCTAACAACAGCATCGGTGACTACCCTCTCAGCACCACCTTTGAGCAACCGCGTGATAAGATGGAAGACGCGTGGTTCTTGTTGACCCGTCATTAGAGAATTCTCTATTATTTACAGTGGTTCAACTGAACATAAATAATTCTACGGATGTGAGCTTGTTACAATTCAGGATCTGCCTAACCGATACTCTCAGTTTTCTGTTTCAGCTCGCTAAATACCCCCAGTTTTGAATGGGGGTGACGCAATCACTGTGCTTGGTTCATTGTAAAGAAAACACACACATATATAGTACGATTCCGGCATCACGATCTCAGTAGTAATTATTTTTTGAATGTAGATTCAGTCGATCATGTCGAGAATCTCACGATCCGCTCCAGTCTTACAAACACACCCAATTTCGAGTGTAAGTCTCGGATATTGTGGGCTAGAGTGTCTATAACTGGCGTTTCGATCAGAAATAAGTTCTGGGACACCGATCCTCAAAACCGGTTTTAACTGAGTTACACTCGAACCGGTACCCTCTGTCAGGAACACTCGACGCAGTGGGGTCTGTGGTTTGAGTATTCATATCATTTGCGTCAACTCAGTCTACATTATATTCCGCCTCGCTATTCGGTTCGAGGATCAGCTACTAATTCATACAGCCCATCAGTTATTTTTACAATCCATCCAGCCGCCATCAGATGGTTCAGTGCATAGTTAACTTGCTGCTTGTTTAGTCCAGTCTGTTCACGTAAGTATAGAGGATTTGCTCTCCCCCATGGTTTGTCTTTGTCGCGATCCTCATTTAGTACATTCAAAATAGATTCCTGATTATCTGTGGGGGTGTAATTCTCATTGACCATCGTTGTTTCCAATTGTGAGTTCGTAGTTTGAATAACTACATGACTAAGACAGCTACGGTGATGCTATAATAGTAATATACTACGTTAGAATTAAGTATCTTAGAATATATTTATGTTATAGAAGCACGGACTGCCTCAGAAAGCGAGGCCGGTGTTACAGCACCGACCTCCGTGCTTCGCAACCACACGAAGCATGAAAGACTCCGAATCTACGCCAGATGAATCTGTCGAACAGCACAGCAACCAATCGGGTGGTCCCTACCTCCAGACCTGCTCAGGCTGCAACATGGTTGGCCTTCCAGAACGGATCGCAGCCCATGACTGCCGTTCCAACCGAGCACCTAACCCACGGTCCCACAACCACACCGAGACCGACACAGACACCAC
>Ga0306915_100406_pt1 | contig 16716 bp, 15 predicted proteins | sample AntDeeMetag20061_FD_190427 | JGI IMG/M metagenome (GOLD analysis project Ga0306915, IMG submission 190427) | Saline lake microbial communities from Deep Lake, Antarctica - Metagenome TFF 2006 #1 (v2) (version 2) | ecosystem: Environmental > Aquatic > Non-marine Saline and Alkaline > Saline... | reverse complement strand
TCGTCGCCTGCTTTGGCTACCAAGGGTTCTCCAACGCGAAGTTCGGTCGGATCGAGTGCCACGAGGCAATCAATGCCTTTGCTCGTGAGATTTTGCTGACGGCAAAACAGCGACTGGAGGCTGGTGGCTGGCGAGTTGTCCACGGGATCGTCGACTCAATCTGGGTGACTCCCGATCCCGACGTCGACGATAGTCAACGGGAGGACCTCAATGCACTTGCTCGTGAAATCACTGAGTCAGTCGAAATCAGACTCGAACACGAGGCTCACTATGACTGGGTCGCGTTTGTCCCACAACGAGAAAGCACTGCTGGCGCGTTGACGAAGTATTTCGGAAAGGTCGCTGGTGAAGACGAGTTCAAAATTAGGGGAATAGAAGCTCGACAACGGTCGACACCGTCGTTTGTCGAAGACGTCCAGCGAGAGTGTCTCGACCGCCTCGACGAAACACGATCTCCGGAAGCAGTTCTTGGGTATCTCAAACGAGCTATTGCGGAACTCCATGCTGGTGAGGTGGGTGTCGACCAACTCGTCGAACGGAATCGTGTCTCGAAGCCATTGGAGGGATACACGCAGAACACCCAGAACGTTGCCGCACTCAAACGAGCACGTGGTCACGATCTCAGTGTCCATCCAGGACAAGATATTGAGTACGTGGTTGTCGACGACGAGAAATCATCACGTGAACGTGTTGCGCTTGCTCACGAGGATGTCGAAACGTATGATCCCTCGTACTACGAGACACAGCTCGTCCGAGCTGTTGAAAGTGTTCTTTCGCCGCTTGGGTGGGATCGAACAGATATTCGACGGGAACTCGCAGAGACACAGAACGCGGATTTGACGACATATACAGTAAACGGAGATCAATAATTAATCTCACAAAAAGCGTTACGTTAGTTACGAATGGTTACTGTTCCTCGATGTTGTAACAGACACACCTCAGTCCAAGTGTAAACTAGACAAATGCGGAGGCGGTCGGCTGTCTGTGGCGGCTGTCGATGGTCTAATGAGTTTGTGTGGTTGTGGTTGAATGCTAGTGTTTTATGTGGTGTGTTGTCGTAGGCCACCGTAGTGCCTTTTCAGCATATAGTTACCACCGAATTCTTTTCGGTGATCTCTACGTGAACCGCTGGTCGGATACAGTTCTTCTACCATGTGTTTACAGCATAACCGAGTATTTTAGAGCCAATCAACCAGTCCTTCGAGTGGTCCCTACCCACGGGTCGTTACACTTGGACTGAGGTGTGTGTGTCTACCTTCGGCTTACAGATGGACTGGGGTGTGTCCAATCGACTGTTACAGTTGGACCGGGGTATGCGGCTACAACCACTCTACAGCTACCAATCCTGCCTTTCACTAAGTTGTAGCCACCGAAAGTATGTTTTACAATTGGACTGGGGTGAGTAAATATTTATACACAGATGATAACACTCCACCGTGACTCCGGACCACAGCGACGATAGTGACCCTCCCCAAACCACGTTCACCGGGAGCGACGGGAGTGGTGGTGACCCACTGTTTGCTGTCGACGAAGAGACGGCTTCAACACGCCTTATCGAGAACAGCGAGCTCCTAGAGGTTGGTATGGTTCCCGACTCCGACCGCATCGTTGGTCGGGACGAGGAGATACAGCAGATCGGCACTTACCTCCGGCCAGTCGTGGTCAATGAGGCACCGACGCCCGTGCTGGTCTACGGCAAGACTGGCACCGGGAAATCCTTGGTCGTCAAACACGTCTCAGCACGCGCCAAAGCCGAAGCAAAGCGGCACGACCGCGATATTGCTGTCGCCTATATCGACTGTTCGCAACACTCGACAGAGGCACAGGCAGCCTGTGAACTCGCTCGTGCGGTTAACAAAGCCGCCGGGTCACCGCGACACATCCCATTGAAAGGCCTCGGCCGCTCTCATTATTACACCCATGCGTGGGAATTGCTTTCGGAACACTTCGACGGCGGCATCGTCATACTCGATGAGATCGACCGTCTGCGGCCTGACGAATCGGGTAACCGAGACAACATTCTGATGCAGCTCTCGCGGGCCCGAGAATCAGGGAAGATCGACCGCGACCTCGGCATCGTTGGGATCTCAAATAAGATTGACTGGGGTGACGAACTCAACCAACGCGTTCGGTCGTCACTAGGGAACGAGGAGTTCATTTTCCCGCCATACAACGCCAACCAACTCCGGGCGATCATGGAGGCACGTGCAGATGCGTTTAAAGACGGCGTACTCGAATCATCGGTGATCCCGAAGGCCGCAGCGTTAGCAGCTCGAGAACATGGTGATGCACGAAAAGCAATTCGTATTTTGAAAAACGCAGGCGAGATTGCTGAAGACAATCAAGACTCGAAGGTACGAGAGGAGCACCTAGAGGCCGCCAAACGGCGTGCCGAGGCCGATCGACTCCTTGAACTCCTGTCGACCCAAGCGCCGCACGCCAAACACGTGCTGCTGGCTCTTGCGTTGCTCACTGATAAGGGTGACAACGAAGACGACGAGTACCGGACCACAGAGGTATTTTCGGTATACAAGCAAGTGTGTGAGGCCGAAGGTACCGATCCGCTAAAACTCGACCGCGTACGGGATATCCTTGATGAGCAGGCATTTCTCGATATTTCTGAGTCGTATGTTACGAGCGGTGGTCGTGGGGGTGGAGCCTACAAACTCCATCGGCTGCTGAAGGATCCAGCTGTAGTGAAAACTTGTGTCGACTCGGATGCTGATGACGATATTGACAGGCTAGAATACTGAATCGCTGGTGGTCGTTTCTGTCGGATTATACACTTGGATTAGGGTGTGTGGCGGGTATTCCGCGATCCGACGTTGGGCTGTTACAAATGGACTGGGGTGTGGGGTGGGTGTTTGGCGGTTCGATATTGAGCTGTTACAGATGGACTAGGTTGTGGGGTAGATGTTCGACCATTCGATTCTGGGTCGTTACAGATGGACTGGGGTGTGTGGTAGGTGATTGCCGGTTCAACGCTAGGCTGTTACAGATGGACTGAGGTGTGTGGTAGATGTCCGACGGTTCAACGGTGAACTGTTACAGGTGGACCGGGGTGTGTGGTAGATATTCAGCGATTCGAAATCAGATTGTTACAGATGGACTGAGGTGTGCAATCTATCGACTCCAAAACAGGTAGCTCGTTACACTTGAATTGAGGTGTGTGGTAGCCGGTGGTCAGTAGATGACCCAACTATCGACGTTCCGGAATAATATTCATATCGCACACGGGGTGCCAAACCGATAGCAATCTGTTTACTTCCAAAAGCCGTCTTATCTATCGGTCTGAATCGAAATCTCATGCTCAATAGCCCGAGGCCATTTACCCGAATTGAGGCACTAAGGCCCCTTCCTCAAGGAGCGACCGAAGGGAGCGAGTAGGGAGGGGATACAGTGCCGCACAGTTCTCACGCACTTCTCGGTAGCAGTCTCACAGGCCCACGAAATCGCAACAACTATACGCATAAATACGCACAATGCGTATGTAATGAGGCGGAAGAACATCACCATCCGCGAAGACCAAGCCGAGTGGGTCGAGGAAAACCACCTCAATCTCTCGTCGTTCGTTCGCGGGAAACTTGACGAACTTATTGAAGAACGGTCGTAGATGAACTACAACTACAGGTATCGACTCCACCCATCCGACACTCTCGAAGACCAGTTAGCGTGGACTGTCGATACCTGTAGACAGGTCTACAACCACTTTCTCCACCGACTCAACCGAAGCGACGATACCTCAGCATACGCCGAACAGAAGTGTCTGCCGGACCTCAAGAAGTGGTGGAACGACCTGAGAAACGTTCACTCGAAGGTTCTTCAGAAAGTCGTTCAGCGGTTGTACGACAACCTCTCGACGCTACGTGGGCGCAAAGAGAATGGCTACCGCGTCGGGACGCTCAAGTGGAAAGCACCGGGCGAATACCGCAGTTTCACCTACAGTCAATCCGGCTTCAAGCTCAAAAACACGAGCGGTCGGACCCGACTGTGGCTCTCGAAACTCGGAGAGATATCGCTCACCTTCCACCGCGACCTGCCCGACGACGCCGAAATCAAGACAGTTACCGTCAAGCAGGAACTGACCGGGAAGTGGTACGCCATCCTCGGCATCGAAACACCGGACGACCCACCGGAGAAGCCGGAGAATCCCGAGCAGTGGGTCGGTATCGACGTGGGGATTCTCAAGTACGCTCACGACACGGACGGTACCGCCGTTGAATCTCCCGACCTTTCGGTAGAACGCAAGCGATTGGAACGCGCACAGCGCGACGTTTCGCGGAAACAGCATAGGTCTGCAAATTGGGAGAAACAGCGTCGTATCGTTGCCGAACGCCATGCCGACCTCAAACGGAAGCGTCGAGACTTCCTCCACAAATTGTCGAACTACTACGCTACTGAGTATGAGTTAGTGGCCGTGGAAGACTTGCACGCGAAAGGCTTGGTCGAATTGCCCGGCAACTCACGGAATCGAGCAGGCGCGGCGTGGGGGACGTTCCTGAGAATGCTTGAGTACAAGTGCGAACGCGAAGGGACGCACTTTGTCGCTGTTGACCCGAAAGACACGACGAAGGAGTGCGCATCCTGCGGTGTCAAGACGGACAAGCCGCTGTGGGTTCGTAAACACTCGTGTCCGGCGTGTGGGTTCGAGGCGGATAGAGACGCGAACGCGGCGTGGAACATTCTTTCTCGCGGTATCACAAAGCGGTTAGGAGCGGGACGCTCCGAATCAACGCCTGTGGAGACTGCACTCCCTACGGACACCGATTCGGTATCTGCAAAGTGCGTCATGGAAGCAGGAAGCCCCACCCTCAAGCGTGAGCCGTCAGGCGAGCGATAGGGTGGGGTAGTTCACAGACACGACATTAACAGCTCACCAACTGTGACCAAAGACGGTGTCTTCGTTGGTGGGGCCTCGGGACCACATCTGTCGCTGCGTTCGACCACGACAGAACTGAGCGAACGCGTCACACCCTCGGTGAGTACGCTTCGACGCCAGCGGTGACCGGTGAGACAGTCGTCTACGGAGCGGGAACTGCTCAGGTCCTCAACTACGACGCCGTTTCGGGCGAACAACTGTGGCAGTTCGACACCGGTGGTGAGACGACAGCAGCGCCTACTGTCGCAGGCAATCGTACACTCTGTAAGCCAAGGAGTTCTAACGGTGGCTACTGTAGGGGTTGGTATGGTCCACTCTTGGGACGTAGATCAGATGCCGGATTGCTCGGGAAAGACAGTTGTGGTGACTGGGGCAAACAGCGGGCTCGGATTTGAGGCCACGAAGGTGTTTGTACAACACGGCGCGACAGTTATTATGGCGTGTCGGAGTATCGAACGCGGCAAGCAAGCAGCCTATGATATCAAAGAGGACCTCACCGAACAGGCTGGTGGGACCCTCAACGTCCGTCAGTGCGATCTCGCCTCACTGGATTCGGTGGCCGAATTTGCAACAGGTGTTCAGGAGGATTACGGCGAGTTGCACATCCTGTGCAACAATGCCGGGGTGATGGCGATCCCCCGAGGCGAAACCGAAGACGGCTTCGAAATGCAACTCGGTGTCAATCACCTCGGCCACTTTGCACTGACTGGCCACCTCATAGAGTTACTCGTCGAAACCGATGGCGAAACACGTGTTGTCACCCATTCAAGTGGCGCACACACGGCAGGTGATCTCGATTTTAATGACCTACATCGGACCGACTCCTATGGGAAGTGGGAAGCCTACGGCCAGAGCAAACTTGCAAACCTGCATTTCGCCTACGAACTCCAGCGTCGACTCGACGAGGTTGGGATCTCAGAAACCAAGAGCGTCGCCTGCCACCCGGGATATGCCGATACCAACCTGCAGTATCGTGGTCCAAAGGAAGCTGGCTCACGAATTCGGTATGCACTGATGAAAGTCGCAAATACGGCCTTTGGCCAACCGGCCTCACAGGGTGCCCTTCCCTTGTTGTATGCAGCTACTGGGCCTGACGTCGTGGGGGGTGGATACTACGGACCGGGCGGCTTCATGAACATGCGTGGGCGTCCGGAACGACAAGAATCGAACGAGGACTCTCATGACGAGATTGATGCCGAGAAACTGTGGGCGATAAGCGAGGCACAGACTGGCGTTCGATTCGATTTTGAGGCTCTCGGCTCCGTTACCGCATAGCATTTCGCAGTTGACTGGTCGACGAATCGGACACAGAATAACCGTTCTCTTGGCGTGTGATTCTCACGAGCAGAGTAACTCGAGCGCTACAAGACTGGGTTGATGATTTGCAACCAATAAAATGAGCAGTGTCTGAGACGGGACTATTCGTTGCTGTCGCGAGCCCAGTCTTCGGATCGGGCGACAGCGTCCTTCCAGCGGTCGTAGTTGACTTCGATGTCGGCGTCCTCGTTGATCTCGAAGGACCGGTCAATCTGCCAGTTGTTACGGAGCTCGTCGACAGTGTCCCAGTAACCGACTGCGAGACCGGCGGCGTAGGCGCTCCCCAGCGCGGTCGTCTCGTCGACGACCGGGCGGACGATCTCCGTGCCGATGATGTTGGCCTGGAGCTGACAGAGGAAGTTGTTCTTGACTGCGCCACCGTCGACACGGAGGCTGGCCAGATCGATGTCTGCGTCCTCGACCATTGCCTCGGCGACGTCTTTGGTCTGGTAGGCGATGGATTCGAGGGTTGCGCGAACGACGTGCTCGCGTCGGGTCCCCCGGGTCATGCCGACGATGGTACCGCGGGCGCGCTGGTCCCAGTGGGGTGCGCCGAGACCGGCGAAAGCGGGCACGACGTAGACGCCGTCCGTCGAGTCGACGCTACGGGCGAGACTCTCGGATTCGGCGGCGTCCTCGATGAGGGTCATGTCTTCGAGCCACTCGATGGCGGCACCGGTGATGAAGATCGAGCCTTCGAGGGCGTACTGGACGGGCTCACCCGAGCGCTGGAAACCGATCGTCGTCAGCAAGCCGTGTTCGGATGGAACCGCCTCGTTGCCAGTGTTCATCAGCATGAACGAACCGGTGCCGTAGGTGTTCTTCGCGTCGCCTGCGTCGAAACAGGTCTGACCGAAGAGAGCCGCCTGCTGGTCACCGAGTGCGCCTGCGACAGGCACTTCGGCACCGAGGAAACCGTCGGCGTCGGTCGAACCGTAAGTCTCGTCGTCGGACGAGGGTCGGACTTCCGGCACCATCGCCTTGGGTACGTTGAACAGGTCGAGCAGTTCGTCGTCCCATTCGAGGTCGCGGATGTTGTACAGCATCGTCCGCGATGCGTTCGAGACATCCGTGATGTGGTTCCCGGTGAGGTTGTAGATGACCCACGTGTCAATGGTCCCCATCAGGAGCTCGCCTTCCTCGGCGCGCTCGCGAACGTCCTGTGGTCGGGATCGCTGGAGCTTGATCGGGTCGGCGTTGTCGAGGATCCACTCGGTCTTGGTCGCCGAGAAGTAGGCATCACATTCGAGACCCGTTTTCTCTCGGATCTCTTCGACCTTGCCCATCTCCTGGATCTCTTCGACACGGTCGGTGGTCCGCCGATCCTGCCAGACCAGTGCGTTGTGGACTGGTTTGCCGGTCTCAGCATCCCACACGATCGTGGTCTCTCGCTGGTTGGTAATGCCGATCGCTTCGAGTTGTTCGGCATCGAGACCGGCCTCGTCCAGTGCCGTGTTGATTACGGACTTCGTGTTCTCCCAGATCTCCATCGGGTCGTGTTCGACCCAGCCGGGCTCCGGATAGATCTGTTCGTGTTTTTCATAGGCATTTGCGACGACGTTACCACCATGGTCGAAGACCATGAACCGCGTTCCTGTGGTCCCTTGGTCGACGGAACCGACGTATGTATCTTGAGACATGTTGTAAACTCCAAACTGTTAGGGGAGCCGTTCTCCATCTGCTCAGAATGATTTGTAACACATCTTTCCTGAGCTATGTGTTTAATCGATTGATAAGATAAAAATCATTGGGAACCGGACAAACTGTTATATTAATTTTGTAATTTGTCGGTGGCGAAACTGGACGTAATGTGTACTGGTTAATCTAATAACAGAACAAAGTAATTGAATATAACGTCCAGATAGCCTTCTCGATGCACTCAGTGTGCTTCTCTGAGATACCAGCTACAAGCGGGCCAAGGCAGGAATCGGTAGGTCTCTGCAGGTGATTGTCGACCTTCGCGAGGCAACAGGCTATTCAAATTGCCGGTGAGGAGCTGTCAGTCTCTCCTATCTCGGTCGCCATACGCCCGAACGGTGAGCCGAATTCGGTTTTCGAGGACATCCATCTCGCCGGCGGCGTGATCACCCTTGTACACGAACTCGGTCACACCCTTCTGTATTGCGTCCCGAGCAATCGGTTCGAGTTCCTTGCCCGTCAGTAGAATCACCGGTACGACAGGATCGGTCCCGGAGGAATTAATCGACTGTGCCAACTCGATACCAGTCTCATCTGGGAGTTCGTAGTTCACCACCACGCAGTCGTAGTCGTCGACTTCGAGTCGTTCTCTGGCTTCGGCTGCTGTGCCGACAGCTGTCAGACTCATTTTGTGGGTGTTTTCGAGGGCCTCGGTGACTCGCATTGCCATGAACTCACTGTCCTCGACCAACAGGATCTCCAATGGGGTCATCTCAGGTCCCCCCGGTCGGTCGACAGTCGCGGAGGTGCGGTATCGGTTGGAGGTACATACCGCCGTCTTCAGATTGGAATAATATAAGGCCGCGTATGTCGGGTCGACATTTCGTAGCCCAATTGACATACGGAACACGCCGGCAGCACGGGCCCCGACAGTTCGACGACAAACTCCGTTCGAGAATATCTGGACAGTACCCCGATACTATACAACGGTCGACTGCCATATGTGCAAAACGTTAATTCAAACGATGTCCTTTAGAGAAGAATGAATGAAGGAGTCAATGGGATTTTGATACTGGTGTTCAGCCAGATCCCCGCTTGGCAGTCGACACTATTGTTGCTTGGAGTCTCTCTCGGTATTGCGCTGCTTTTAGAGTTCGTCGTCCTCAGATCCTTGTTACGGTATACGAGTCGGACCAAAACACAGTACGACAATATCCTCGTCAGTGAACTTCGGCCGCCGATCGTACTATCTGCTGCCCTCATAGGGGTATTCCTGCTCACACAGATTCCATCGGTCTACGAGAACGTCCTGTTCACGCCCGAGCAACTCGACACATTCTTCGGGAAGCCATCGGTGTCGATCATCATCATCGCGTGGGCGTTCGCTGCCAATCGTATCGTCAACCAGCTCGTTGAGGAAGTAAAGGACAAGGGGCCACGATTTGATTTTGCGCCCGTTTTCTCGAACGTCTGGACGCTTGTGGTTCTGATTGGGACAATTGGGATACTCCTTTCGACGTGGAACTACAGCATCTCGCCGCTGTTGGGTGCTGCCGGGGTCGCTGGGATCGCCGTCGGCTTCGCAGCACGAGATACCGTCGCTAACTTTTTCGGTGGTATCGCGTTGTACTTCGACGACACGTACAAACTGGGCGACTACATCGAGTTGGACTCCGGCGAAGCAGGGACCGTTGTCAAGGTCGGCGTTCGGTCAACGACGCTCATGATGCGCGATGAGGTACTCATTACGGTGCCGAACGCGGTACTCAATGCAGCGAAAATCATCAACCAATCTGCCCCACAGCAGCGAAAACGACTGAAAGTGCCAATTGGGGTCGCCTACGGAACAGATATCGACGCCTTCGAAGAGATGGTCATGGAGATCGCGATCGAAGAGCCACTCGTCTTGGACTCGCCAAAGCCCCGGATGCGGTTTCGGCGATTCGGCGATTCAGCACTCGAATACGAACTCCTCTGTTGGGTGACCTCACCACTCCGAGCCAACAAAACACTCCATTCGCTCAATCGATCACTCTACAAGCAACTCTTGGATGCGGACATCGAGATCCCGTTCCCCCAGCGGGATGTGCATCTGAATCTCGTCGGGAACTCAGAGATGGACCAATCGTCGACATTTGGTATCGAGACACTGCTGTCTGATGGCCAAACTACCACAGAGCCGTCGTCTAAGTAGGTCCGTCCGCGGTCGATGTTGGTTTGTTGTCGCTGATGTGTCTGTCCGATGTGAAGGCGTTGGACGCCGACTGATCGGATTTTCACTTGTGATTCTCGGAGAGCAGCAGTCGTGTGTAGTGTGGGTGTCGATCACTGCAGCGGGCTACACGGGGATCGTAGCGATCGTTTCTTCGACGCGCTCCCAGTGGCTTCCCTTCCAGAAGTAGTGGTCACACTCCTCGCACTGCCAGATGTGGGTTACTGTGTCGGGGGCGTGTTCCGGTCGTTGTTTAGAATCAGCATTCTTGAGACGGCCGTTGCAGACGCTACAGCGTTCGGGTTCGGTCGACAGTTCAATTGCGACCCCGTGGTCGTACAGTTCGGTGAGTTGCCCCTCAATATCCCGTGATGCAAGGAGGATTGCGGTATGCGTTCGTGAAGCAAGTTCTCGATCCCGAGTGACGATCGTTCGGCCGGTCGACGCTGCGCGCTCACGGATCTCGTCGTCGGCTTCAATATCCTCCTCCAGTGCGTATAGCGTATCGTAGCCACACATCCGCAAGTACGTGGCGAGCTTGCCCAACATTACGTCGAGGAGGAACCGCTGTGCCATACCCGTTGTGAGGGTTTGGGTAAAATTAAGCAGGTGGTGTAGTAGTCCCACAGGCTCTGATCGACGATCGAACGAACCGTCTGTTGAGGCAAAATAAAAAATGTACTCGCTGGGGAGATCGGAAGCTCGCTGGTCAGTCTGATGACGAACTCGCGAGCGACAGCTGACCTGACTCCTGTTTGTCTGAATCGTCTGAGAACGCGATATACTGATCTTCCCACTCACGTCGACGCACAAGTAATTGTTCGCCACGTGAGGTCACCTCATAGTAGTTGGTACGATTGTCTTGGCTACCTTTCTCGACGAGTCCGTGGTCGACCAACTCGTCAAGATTCGGATAGAGTCGACCGTGGTTGACGTTCTCAATGTGCGATTCGAGTTTTTGTCGGACTATTTGGCCGGAGGGCTGATCTGAGCCGGCGATCACGTACAGGAGGTCACGCTGAAAGCCGGTCAGGTCGAAGGATTTTGGGTGGACCATCCCAAGCGAGAATATATTGTCCACCCAATTAGTTTGTTGGGGTGGGTTAAGGAATCGTGAATACTGCGTCGACTGCTGTTCGTAGTTGCGAGTGCCTGTTGTTCAGGGAGGGCCACTCAGGACGGCAGTCCCACTGCTATCGGGAGAATGGAGTCGACCGTTGTGAAACACAGACGCAAGCGACTTCTGCCTCAATCGGTGACGTAATCCTATGGCGACTAATGCGTGTTGGACACGAGGGTTGTCTACGACTGGCTATCCAATATGTTTGTCTGAAACAAATGGTGATACCTAATGATTGACCCGCTGTCTCTCGGAATCGGCATTGTCATCGGTGCTGTCGTTGGCATCGGTGGTAGTATCTGGTTCGTCAAGCGGAAACTCCAGGAGATGCAAAATAACATGTTCGGGCCGATGGGCGGCATGATGCAGAACCAATCAGCCCAACAGGACCAGCCGGACATGGAAGCCGTCATGAGAGATATGATGGACATGATGGAGGATCCGGATGACGATGAATTGAATCTTGATGACGATGAGGTCGACTGGGAAAAGTAAACTAACTTAATACGTTCTTCTTCAAACTTTGATTGACGTGACAGGCCAGTTTTGCTGCCGATCGTGGGTACATCATGGCGACACACTCGGGACAGACCACGGTTTCTGGATAGTCGACGAGAGCTGGGACGATATGTGAACCATCACGGTGGGCTAGTAGGGGTAAATAGTGGCTTGGCTGACCAATCGATTACAGGCGTTCTCCCGTCAGATTTGATTCTCAGAAGTCGACTGCCGCTCTCATAAGTGGATCTCAGAAAGTCAGTCCACAAGCCGTTGGGGGGAACGGCTTGGGCCTATCATGACAAATCTCAAGCCGGGTACAGGGTCAAGACGCGTTGGTGAGGTTGCCTATGCAACTCTACTGCCCATGGGTTGACAATGGCCCCAAAGAGCCAGCGTCCACCCGTGCTATAGCCGTAATTCAGACCGACACCTCCGTGACACACATTATCACGCCAATGTAGGTGCTATCTTATAAACCTTACACTGAAGCTCATATTAGTGTGTTTTGTATCCTTATCACTCAAATAATATTGGATAAATTGGACTAACATAGCATAGATTGGGTTAGAAAAGTATATGTTGGAAATTATTTAGTGATCAGGTATACCAGATTGCCCAGAGAAGTAACACACCCTGTAAGGGGAGTCGACCCCCAACGAGCTCGGAGGGATCGCCACCGCCCGGCATCCCCTCGATGACGACTCCGCTGGTCGTCATAAAGTTATTTGCCGGGAAGATGGCAACGAGTAACGCCACGGTCGCCCATGCAGCAGGTTGTCGGGTTTGGGGGATCAACAGGCCGACCCCGACGGCGATTTCGGCAAGTCCGGACACATCCTCCTGGTCGAAGAAGGCAAACCGATGGGAACCGCACGGGTTCGACGCACCGACGACGCCCTCAAGTGCGAGCGAATCGCTGTCAGAGCCTCGGCTCGTGGTGCTGGCTGGGGCCAGCAGCTCATGAGTATCTGTGAGACGATTGCGCAGGAACATGAGGTCGATGCGTGTGTCCTCCACGCCCAGCAGCGCGTCGTTGATTTCTACCGGCAACAGGGCTACATGGTCGTCAGCGAGCCGTTCGAAGAGGCTGGCATCCCACACGTCGAGATGCGGTTGCAATTAACAGAAGACGCGGACTAACCCCCTCCCGGTCAAACACCCAATAGTAGCACAACGGAGAGACACATGCAGACGGTTTTCGGCGTCGTAGGCAGTCCCTACTAGCTGTCTCTAGACGGTAGCCAACGCATACTGAAATATATACACTGCCTGTCTTCTTACATGACCCACCAACTGAACCTGGCCGACGGGAAGCGTTCAGCCGGTCCTAACCACCCCCAGGGCACCCGTGGAGTAGACCAGCCTCGACAGTATGTTCAAACTACTATGACTGTCGATCAGCCGATGAACAGTCACGGCGGCATGCGGTTGGCAGCGCCCACAGGAAATGAAGTATATCAGGTCGTCGACTACGCAACCGAAGAGATACGGGAATCGCTGGCCCACATAGCGGAGGGGGCACTGATCAAGCTTCGATTAGTGAGACTCGGATCACGTGGCGATGCATGGCGAGTCGTTGCTAGCGTGTCACTCAAATAGCGAGTGCAGATCCTGACGGGAGTTTCTGACAGGATCGGGCATCTTTTCGCCGGGAGTCTTCGACCACGTGTAAGACCGGTCGCTGTCGGTCACTGGTCAACCCCTCCGCCATCGATTCACGTATGTACTCCGTAATTACGTTTTTTCGCACTCGCACCGTAGCCGCTGATTCTTATGACTGTGACTAACACAAGCATTCAATCGGCGAACAAAATCAGCATCATATCGACCCTTGTAGACGCTGCGCTGGCATTTGCCCGTGGTCGCCCAAAGAGTGGAATCCTACTCATCGGAGCAGCTGTGTTGTCGTCCAAGATACCGGGAATTGGGACCGCAACGTCGCTATTGCTCCGGCTCATCCGACGGCTTCGATAAGCCGCTTTCTTACTGGGAACATTCTTTAGCCGGTGGGGGAAACACTGCTCTGAACTTGTGGTGTCGGTGACTGTGAGTGTGGATTTCGAACCGATGCTGAACGCCCGCACAGAGTTTTGGGCCTGCTCGCCGATGTCCACTTCTGGACAGTGGGCAGTGAACACACTCAATGAACAAATATAGTGAACATTTTACCACTCCTATTGTCAACAGTGAGGAAGGTCAAAGTCACGTTACAGACGAGCCCCTGTGATTTAACCAACAACACAAACAGACAGTGGTGGATTGTTGGTTAAGGTTCAAGTTCATCGCCTGGAATAACGGCCGAGCCTTCCAGTGGATTCAGATGGTCGTTCGATTCTTCGATTAGTCCCACCTGCTCCGTTGCATTGATCGACACTGCTAAGTGAAAATTGATTCTGGATGCAGCCGTATATGCCTTTGAGTAATATTTTATACAGAAAGTATTATCTAAGAGAATCCACAAGCGCTGTATACAGATGAGTGCAAACGCCTCGCAGAACACACAGGAACAGTCAGACCGATGGGATCCAGTCCGGGAGTTACCACCGAGCGCGAAGCTCGTCGCCAAGGAGTTAGACCACAACGACAGGCTGACACAGACTGAACTCGCTGAAGCAACGCTATTGTCGACACGAACGATTCGGCAGGCGGTCAGTAGACTCGAAGCTGTTGGAGCTGTCGAGTCACGCGTCTCGTTTCGGGATGCACGAAAGCAGCTCTATACTCTATCGCTGTAGCGGCTCAGTCGTTTGAGAAGACAGTACCGTCTTCGGGAATCAGGGCTTCGATTCGACCGTCGGTTGCCTCGGCGAAGGGGTAGTCGGTCGAACCCCACAGAGCGTTGGCAACTTCGAGTTGGAAGGCATCGATTGTCTCCTTGTCAGAGCCACCCGGTACGTCTGTCGTGGCTCTCGTATCAAGTGCTGCTTGCAGCTCGCCAAAGGCAGGATGGGTCTCCTCACGAAGTGAAAATCCGAGTGTCTCTCGCATTGCGGTCTCGGTCTCACCACCTGCACCCCCATAGGTCATCGCAAGTGCCATCGAGATGCTGTAGGGTGAGACGAACACGTTGTCGACGTCATCGGCTGTTGTGAGTTGTTCGTGGAGATCGAGTGCGAATCCCGCATTGCCAGCGACGAGTTCGGCCATGCGTTCGTTCGTCGACGAGGGCGATCCTTCGGTCAGTGATCTCATGGGGGCGTTGGCTGGTGGCCCATCGGTTGCATCTTGGGGTTCGTCCGTCGTAGTGTTTCGTGGAGCACCCACAGTACAGCCAGCGAGTGCGGCGGCTGCGGCCATTCCAGTCACAGCAAGCAGGCCACGGCGGTCTATATTCTGGTTCATCGAGACCCCATCACCCGAGCGGCGGTCGTCCATGCCTCCCCGGAAGCACGATCTCTGTAAATATCTTGTAGTTTGTGAAACAGTTGTTTGCGTAGTCGGTCGACGTGTCCTCGTCCAATCGATTCACGATCATCGACAACGCCCGAGGATACGTTACGAACAGGAATTCCGCATCGGAAAGACCACAACAGCAATGCAGTGAGATATCAAAGAATGTGCATGGAACTCACAGTTCAAGTGCCACTCAGGAGGGTTACGGGGTCGAAGACAGTCACACTGCCAGCAGTCGACCACGAAGAACCGGTTCGGAATGTACTCGACCGATTCGTTGAGGCCTATCCACAGGCCGAAGCCCAACTGTTGGACGAGGAAGGGACACCCAAAGGAAGTGTCAGTATCCTCGTTGACGGCGAGCGGGCAAAGCCGACACGCCCTGTCCGTCGACAACAGAGATCACACAGCGCCACGTCTGTGAGAACACACTCAAAGAGGCTTACACCAAACCCGCGAATTTTTCCAGCGAGTCGACTAGATAGTCTGCTGGGTCGTCGGCAAGCAGTGGATCTGGCCGGTCGAATCCTGTGAGGGGCTGAGATTGCATCCGATCGGTGACCCACACTCAGCGGCCAGCTGTCTGATCTCCCGGGCAGCTACCCGGATCTCCCTCCCTAATTTGGAAAACCCCCTTTTGAGTCGAGTAGTACAGGATTAACACATATTACACCTAGAATGTTCCCCCATCGAACTGTGTTCAGTATATATCGACAGGCTGCGCGTAGTCTATTTGGTTACACACTTGACCACGGCGAGAGATCCAGAATGCTCCACTGTTTCATGGTCCAGTCTACCTATGGACACTGATACCCGTTTTCGAATCGCCTATGTGTTTGAAAAACTCAACGATACGGAATCAAACACACACAGCGGCTCTCGTTTCGACCATGGTATTAATAGCATACCACCAGTAGCATCGCATTTATTTTAGTAATACGCGTATTTTTATACTTCGATTATATTAAATTTATATATAAATTATTGCAATATGTGGTGGTAGAGATAGGATCTACATTTTTATTACCGTCTACTTACATCAAGTAGGCTAGTTGTTACAATATACCCATCTGGTCAGTTACAATTGTGAACTCTTCCAGTGGTGGCTGTCCGAACTGTGGATCAAGTGACACAGTCGAACAGCGCGTCCTGGAACACTGTCACTGTGGTTGCATCCAGAAACGCTCGGCATTCACAAACGGCTGTCCGAAATGTTCTCACTCCGAGATCAAAGACGAGATGCGATCAGTGGGAACGATCCGCATCTGCAACGTGTGTGACAGCAACTGGCGACCGAGGGCAGATGATGAATCGGTCTCGACCAATCGAACCGGAGACCACAATAGCCAGATCGACCTCACCAAGTATCGCCGCCGGTCGACCAATCAGGGACGATGGCTGGCCGGAGTTCGTAAGCGGATCGGTACCCAGTTGACCGCGGCAGTTATTCTCCTCCTGATCGTCGGGGTTGGGCTCGGCGGCGCGACGCTGTCGACATCATTGCTTGCCGACAATACGGACGACTCATTAGCACCCACAGACGATCAAGAGTGGACGGAGTACGAGACGATAGCCGTCTTTCGGAACGACGACATTCAACCGTGGTATAAGACCAACACACGACGGGCAGTCGACCGCGTCTTTATCGAGGAAGAC
>Ga0306915_100382_pt1 | contig 17179 bp, 24 predicted proteins | sample AntDeeMetag20061_FD_190427 | JGI IMG/M metagenome (GOLD analysis project Ga0306915, IMG submission 190427) | Saline lake microbial communities from Deep Lake, Antarctica - Metagenome TFF 2006 #1 (v2) (version 2) | ecosystem: Environmental > Aquatic > Non-marine Saline and Alkaline > Saline... | reverse complement strand
ACCACTAAAACAGGAATACAGTTATGCGCTACGGAATTTACGACAAGAAGACCCATCTGCTCCTAGAGCGTAATTTACCCCAGTACACAACCTTTGCCATGATAGACGAGATTATGCTTGACTACCCGGAGGACTGGACGCGCTTTGCTATTGTTAAAGAAACTGATCAAGGATGGGTTTGCACTATGACAATGCGGCTTGTACCTGTTTATAATTTGGGGTTAAGCCGATGAATACACCTGTTAGGATTACCCGTAAGAAGGTCTACAACGAGCGTGTTATTGGTAAGCCGGGGTTCTGGAAGCTAACCACTTATAACCTTAACGGTGAGAAGATACGCTCTGGTCAGTACTCTGTGGACTTTAAGGAAGGGTATCTTGCTGGTTTGGTTGAGGAGTATTTTGGGTTCCCCCTGGAAGCTGATGAGGATATTGAATAGCATTTAGGATCCTTACATTACAGACAAACCCCGCTGCTCTTAATCTGGTAACGGGGTTTTTCTTTGGGTAAAATTTACACCGCTCATACGATGAGATATAGTAAAGGTAACTTTATAGGACCAAACCAAAACATATATGAGCCAAAAACCGTTAACAGTAGAGGACCTAAGAGGTCTTATAAACGAGGGGCAAGCCAAAGACCCGCTTGTGTTCTTGGAATCTGTGATGAACGGTTCTGATCCAAGGCAGATATCCAGGTTATATAAACTGGTTACAGATATACATGACTTTAGCAACGGCGACCCAGACCCTAGTGATTGGGCTGAAATTGTTGACATAGTATTAACCGATTATAAGTATCGCCCGGTTGGTTTGGGAGAATCTATTACCGCTGCTAAAACAATGGCAGAATACTTGTATGCAAAGCGCAAACAGATAGACACCAACGGCGGTAACAATAGTGGTTCTGATCCAGGTAGTAACCCTTTAACCGAGGAAGAGGTAGAGTTGTTCAAGGAGAAGTTCAATGAGTGGTTCTGATCTAATCCTAAGCGATGATATTGAGCGCTGGTCTTATAATGAGAAGCGTATGCTAAAGTATATGCTAGAGAACGACGGTATTCAGTTCATGCGCTACTTCTTTGCCTTGAGAGAAGGTAACAAGATGATACGGAACTGGCACCATTACGCCATTGAGTATGTCCTGCAAGCGGTATTTGACTGTAAGATAGATCGCCTTATAATCAACATAGCTCCGGGTTATACCAAAACGGAACAAGCGGTTCTCAACTTTATAAGTCGGGGTATCGCATTAAACCCTAGATCTAAGTATATACATACCTCTTACTCCGGGGACTTGGCACAGGAGAACTCGTCTAAGATAAAGCAAACAGTACAGACTCCTGAGTTTCAAGAGTTATGGCCTATGCAAACTCGTACTGACACAAAAGGTAAGAAGCGCTGGTTCACTGAGCTAGGCGGCGGCATGATGGCAACCGCCAGCGGAGGTCAGATTACCGGGTTCCGTGCAGGGCGAATGGAATCTGGCTTTACAGGTGCATTTATAAACGATGACCCAGTCAAGCCTGACGATGCCTACAGTAACGTAAAGCGTAACGCCATTAACGACCGCTTTAACAATACAATGCGGTCACGCTTGGCGGTGGAAACCGTCCCCATGATTAACATCATGCAGCGTATACACGAAGACGACCTTACCGGGTTTCTGCTTAAAGGTGGTTCGGGCGACCATTGGCATCACCTCGTAATTCCTACTCTCCTCTCTGAGGAGGCGCTTAACAAGCCTTACCCTAAAGACTATACCCACGGTATTCCCATAAGCCTAAACGGCATTCTGGCGGCTCTCAACGGCGGCAAGCCTTATGCTTTTTAGCAGAGACGACATGATAGGTATTGTGCCAACCAGCGTACCTATTGGCGGTATGCTTTGGCCGTTTAAACATACCCTAGAGCAATATAAAACATTAGAGTCCGGTGACCCCTATACTACCTCTAGCCAGATGCAGCAAAACCCCTCACCCGCTGGCGGCGGCATGTTTAAAGACAAGTATTGGCGTAACTATGAGGTTGTGCCAGCCGGTATGGACATGATACGTATCTACGGCGACACAGCGCAAAAGACCAGAGAGCATAACGACTACAGCGTGTTTCAATGTTGGGGTAGAGTCCCTAATCAGGGTATTTACTTATTAGATCAAATAAGGGGTAAATGGGAAGCCCCTGAATTAGAGTCTAAGCTGGTTGAGTTCTGGAACAAGTGGAAGCCTACTTTATACAAGCCTCTAGGAGCAAGCCTAGTTAAGATAGAGGACAAGAGCTCTGGGTCTTCTCTTATACAGTCTATCAAGAAGAACTATATGATACCCATAGAGTCTATTCAACGTAATACAGACAAAGTGTTTAGGGCAATGGGTGTCGTTAAGTACTTTGCCAGCGGTTATATATTCCTACCTCTTGATGTGGACTGGATAAGCGATTATAAAGAGGAGTTCCGTAAATTTACTCCGCTCATGACACATAAGCACGACGATCAAATAGATCCCACGATGGATGCTGTTGAAGACTTAATTGTCTTTGAGGATATGTTGTATAGTTCTAACGCAATCGGTTCATGAGAGTTTAGCAGTAAAAGATCAATGTAAATTACTCAAGGTTACATTTGTTATATAGTTGATAGTTGGGTAATGCATAAAGGAAAATTTGCTTAAAATTTTACACACATTAAAAGCCAATGCGTTTCAATGTAACAAATGTAACCTTAACTAAGTTAGGAGAACACAGTGGATAAAAATACATATGAGGAGGCCCATATAATGGACTCTGACCAAACAGCATTAAAAGACAGTCTAGAGAACCTAGTAGCCGAGCTTGGTACTAACCAAGACAAGCGGTCTCACTCTACTTTTGTTAACTCTAAGCGGCTATCAGCAGATGGTAATCAAGTTGAGTTAAACGCCCTTTACCGTACAGACTGGTTAGCCGGTAAAGTCGTAGACATTATCCCTGATGATATGACGCGGGAATGGCGCTACTTTAGCGGGGACATTGAACCCGAAACCGTTGGCGCATTGGTAGAAGAGGAAGAGCGTCTTGGTTTGGCCGATGCGTTTAATCAGGCTCATAAATGGGCGCGGCTTTACGGAACCTCGTTTATTGTTATTAATGTTGATGACGGCCAACCTGTAGACCAACCGCTAAACCTTAACCGGGTTAGGAAAGGTGGGTTGAAACATATTAAAGTTGTTGACCGCCATCGTATAGACCGAGCCGACCTGCAACCAATTGAAAACCCGTTAGACCCGAATTACGGTATGCCAGTTTATTATCGCTTTGTTAACACTAACGTTAAGATACACCATACTCGGGTAATAAGGTTTGACGCAGTTAAGTTGCCGTTTGATGAGTTTAAGCGTAACAACTATATGTCTGATTCGGTGCTAGATCGCATATATGAAGCGCTCACTAACTTCAATACCATTGCAGCGGGTTCCGCTAGTATGGTGTATGAGAGTAACGTAGATGTGATGCAGGTTAAGAACCTAATGGGTTATCTACAGACTGCTGAAGGAACATCGCTGTTACAGAAACGGTTTACATTAGCAGATATGATGAAAAGCTTCAACAATATGCTAGTGCTAGATATTGATGAAAAGTATGATAAGAAGCAGAACAGTTTTGCTAGCATCCCAGACCTCCTTAATGCTCATGCTTTGTTCCTAGCGGGTGCTAGTGACGTACCTGCTACGCGGCTGTTAGGTAGCTCCGCAAGCGGCTTAAACGCGACCGGCGAAGGCGACATGAAAAACTACTACGACGTTATACGTTCCAAGCAGTCCAAGGACTATAAGCCTAAGCTGGACTTCTTTGATATTATAATGGCGAAGAGCCTTGGTATACCTGACGAAGCCGACCTGGATTATAAGTTTAATTCATTGTTCCAGATGACACCTAAAGAGCAAGCCGATACGGACTTTATTATTGCTCAGCGTGACCAGATATACTTGGACAAAGGTGTTGTCCCAGAGTATACCATAGCTAAAGAGCTAAAGCAGAATTCAACTTATACTAACCTAACCGACGAACATATTGATGAGTTAGAGGAATACACTAATGGCTTTGAACCCGATACCAACGAGCTTGAACTTGGAAACGAACAAGAAGAACAGGCTGGAGAAGAAGAAGAAAGCGAATCCAGTGAGGAACCCCAAGGGACCGGAGGTGAAGTATCGTAAGTGGTTACAGGGTATAGCTAAGCGCCTAAGAACAGACATAAACGAACAACTGATACCTGTTCTTAGACGCTTACAGCCGGAGTATGTTAATGACGCCTATGCTAAGACCTTAGAGCAGGTGTTTGAGAACATAAAGCGCAACTATGTGGACATTGGTCGCAACGCTGCTATAGTGAGCGCCGGGTTTGCTGAGGGAGTTGATCAGGCTAACAAACAGCGGTTTTACAAGGCAATGGAAAACGCTATTGGAGTCAACCTGAACAACGTACTACAGAACGAAGGTTTGGAGGATATAATGTACTCCACAACCAAAGAGAATGTGGCATTGATAAAGACAATACCTGAGGAGTATTTTAAGCAGATAGAAGGTATTGTTTTCAGGGGTACAGTGCAGGGTCGCGATGCTACCTCAATGATTAAACAGATAACCAAGTTAGGTCACAGTACAGAGAAAAGGGCTAGGTTAATAGCGCGTGATCAGACATCTAAGCTAAACTCCGCGCTTAACCAGCAACGATCACAGAACCTGGGAGTTGAGGAATATATATGGCGTACAGCAGGTGACGAAAGAGTAAGAGATAGCCACAAAAGTAAGAACGGTAAAACATTCCGATGGGATGATCCACCAAAAGACACAGGACATCCTGGACAGGACATTCAGTGCCGTTGCGTAGCGCAATCGATAATTAAAGTGTAGTTTGGAGGCTGTATTGTACCAAGGTGTTTATTTTTATTAGAATATGAAGTATTATAGTCTAAACCCAGAAGGCGGTAACAGATGTTTCTCAAAGACAGACTGGATATAAACTCAGAACGTAAGTATACCGATGAAGGATTTCTTGTTGTACCAGCAAGGATATCTCGCATTGGTATACAAGAGTATCTAGCTGGTGAGATGGGCGCTGAAGACCGCCAGCCCGATGATATTATTAGGGTATATCGGCCTGAGGAAGAAGTGTTCTCAGACTTATCTTTAAGCTCATTCAGTAACAAGCCTATGACTAACGGCCATCCCCCTGTGCTTGTTGATTCCACTAACGCTAAAGAATACTCGGTTGGCCATGCTGGACCAGCCGTTACGCGCGATGGTTCCTTTTCAAAAACAGACTTATTTATTATTGACGCTAAAGCTATAGAAGATGTAGAGAGCGGCAAAGTAGAATTGTCCAACGGCTATACAGCAGATATAGACTGGACTCCCGGTGTTTCTCAGGACGGTGAACAATATGATGCCGTTCAGAGGAATATAAAAGGCAATCACATTGCTATTGTAGAGCGTGGTCGCGCTGGAAGAGATTGTAGAGTAGCCGACCAACTTCCTAACCTAGGAGACATACCCAAAATGGCTAAAATTACCATTGATGGGGTTGACTACGAAGTATCCGATCAGGCGGCTCAAGCGGTTGGTAAACTGCACACTCGCTTGTCGGATGCTGAAATGTCAGCCGAAGAAATTGAGAAAGAGAAGAAAGCTAAAGAAGATGAAGCGGAAGAGGCCAAAAAAGCGGCTGAGAAAACCGAAGATTCTTTGAAGGCCAAACTTGACGACGCAACAAGCAAGGTTCCAACGGCTGACGCCCTGGACAAGCTGGTTGCAGCGCGTACTGAACTGGTTGATAAGGTTCGTAAGATCCTACCCGAAGTTGAATGGGAAGGTAAGGACAACGCCAGTTTGATGAAAGAGGCGGTCGCGGCTAAGTGTGCAAACGTGCAGATGGACTCTGTTTCTACAGATTACATCCAAGCCCGTTTTGATATCCTGGCCGAATCCGTACAAGGTACTAACGACCTAGACAATGCTTTCCGTCAGGAAGTTACAACCGAAGACAGCAAAGTTGAAGACAATCGCCCGGTTCATATTATCGCCCGTGATAAAATGCTCGAGCGGAACCGTAACCTTTGGAAAGGAGGTGCTAAATAATGAGCGCACAAACTTCTTATGATATCCGTCAAGACAAGGCTTACGCCGGTCTTATTTACGCTCAAGCGCCTCATGACATCGTATCTCGTGCGGTAGAAACAGCCGGTGGTATTGCGTTTGGTGTTGCAGTAACTCGCGGAACAGATGCCGACAAGCAAATTGTTCCCGCTGCTTCCGCCGACTTCCTGGGTATTACCATTCGCTCACTTGAAAAAGAAGGCGGAACTGCTGGTGCTATCCAATGGAATGCCAAAGAAACAGCCGGTGTAATGCGTAGCGGTTATATTTGGGCAGTATGCCCTACTGGATGTGTACCCGGTGACGCTGTTAATTATGCCGACGGCACAGGTGTTCTGGACTCCGGCGCTGCTGGTGCTGGTAGTACTAGCCTTGATGGTGCCTCTTGGGAAACTACCGCCGTAGCTGGTGAGCTGGCTGTAGTACGTCTTTCAACTTCCGCCGTAACCGCTGGCTCATAAGGAGCAATAAAATGAAGCAATTGAAACTCCGTGACGGCTCCATTGTACAGTTTGACGGCGCACATTATGCCGTTGTACAAGGGCCGACCAAAACCACACTTGACGGTGCTATTAGTCAAGCTATTAACAACGGTATCCTGGATGCTGACGGCGCGTTCTTCTTCCAGCGCCAGTTGGAGCACATTAAAGCACGTAGCTATGATGTTCAGTACCCTGAACTTCAGGGGCGTAGCCTTTTCCCCGTTTCCAACGAAGGTGGTCCGGGTGTTACTTCAATCACTTACCGTACTTATGATCAAGTAGGTGCGGCTAAGATTATCCAAGCCTATGCTGACGACTTGCCTCGTGCAGACGTTGCCGGTAAAGAAACAACCATTCCGGTTCGGTCTGTAGGTATCTCTTACGGCTATAACCTGGATGAGATCCAAGCTTCCCAGCTAACTGGTGCAGCTTTGGATCAACGTCGTGCAAACGCTGCTATGCGATCTGTAGAGCAGAAGGTTAACGATGTGGCGTTCTTTGGTGATGCCGCCAGCGGTTTGCCGGGTTTGTTTGATCACCCTAACATTCCTACCGGCGCTGTTGTGGACGGTGCTGCTGGTACTAAGCCATGGACAACCAAGACACCAGACGAAATCCTGTTTGATGTTAACGACTTGTTCGCCGACATCTTTGAGACTACCAAAATGGTTGAGCGCGGTAATACGCTGATGCTACCTCCTGCTCAGTGGTCTTATATCAGCTCTACTCCTCGTAGTGCTAACAGCGATACTACAATCCTCATGTACTTGGTACAGAACAGCCCGTACCTGAACAGTGTGGATGATATCATTCCAGTTAACGAATGTTCAGCCGACCTTAACCCCAACCTATCAACTGATGCAATGGTTGCATACGACCGTAACCCGGATAAGCTGCAATTGGAAATTCCAGTTGAGCTTGAGATGATGCCGGTTCAGCAAAAGAACCTTGAGTTTGTTGTTCCTGGTCGTAACCGTTTGGCGGGTCTTAACATCTATTACCCGCTGTCACTCGCAATCGCTACAGGAATTTGATATCATGGCCGGGCTAATTAATAACACTCAGCGACAGTTCAACTTGAAAATCCTTAGCAAAGCAGGAGAACGAGTTACCGTTCGAATCGTCCCAGGTTTTAACGTAGTGGATGACAAGCACTGGGAAAGCTTTGTAAGCAAAGACGGCAAGGAAGTAGATGCTTATGTAAGTGAACTAAAAGAACAAGGTAAGCTGACTTTTGGTAAGACTCAGGACGACCAAGAACTTGAAAGCGAAGTTTCTAAGTCAAAGTCCAAGTCTCAGGCAATGCCTAAAGCCAAGAAGTAAGCTCCTGGATTAACCCTTGGTAACAGGGGTTACTCTTTATAATCTTATGCAGGGTTATAAAGAGTATTCCATAAACTCACATAAAACGCCGGATAATTATTGTGTCTGACGAAGTCAACAACATGAGATCATGGAGAGTTTTGGAGACCATAGAGAAAAGGTTATCCGGCATAGAAGGTAAGCTTGAAAAGGTTATAAGATTAGAAGAAAGAGTTGATAAGCATGAGCAGGTTATGGCTAGGTTCGGTAAGCGATTAGATAGCGGAGATGAGCGTATAAAGAAGGTTGAAATGTGGCAAGCTGAGCACAATCCTGATATGATCATAAGTACTCTTAAAGCCAACGCCGATACCATAGATATCCTTAGAGGTAAAATAGGGGATCTTGAAGATACAAGTAATGTAAATAGAGGTCATAAGGATATAGGTAAAGGGGTACTTATGTGGACCAGTAGCATACTAGCAGCCATTATCATATATCAAGCTACTAGGGGAATATGATGGCTATTACCGTTGATAAGTTTAGAGCGCGTTTCCCTGAGTTTACCGATGATACCGTTTACCCTGATGCTCGTATTGAGATCTTTATAGAGGACGCTCAGTTGGTTTACATGGGCGCTGATGAGAAACGCTGGTCAGGCAAGTACGATTATGCCCAAGCTCATCTTGCTGCTCATTTGCTGGTGTCTGGGGAAGCCAGTGAAGCCGGTGACAGTTCTGTTAAGGTTGGCCCGGTAAGCTCCAAGAGTGCAGGGGGTGTTTCTGTTACTCGTGCTGTAGCTACCAAGGATCGCTCAGACGGCGATGACTTTTACATGGGTACAGTATACGGCCAAAGATTCCTAATGACCCGTAACGCTTGTTTCGCGGGTGTGCTAGTGGCTAATAAATTATGAGGTCAAGAACCAGAATAATACGGACCCCGGAAAAGGCGCTTAAAAAACTAGAGCGTATCGGTAAGGCATTTGGTAAAGGGCCAAACGGGGTTAAAGTAGGTTTACCACAAGGTGCCAACGACTATCCAGATGGAACCTCAGTTATTATGGTAGGTACGGTCCATGAGTTCGGTAGCAGTAGGGTTCCTGAACGTAGCTTCCTTAGATCAACGGTCATTGAAAAGAAACCTGACTACAAAACCTTATTCCGTAAGCTTGGTTATAAGATTATAAAAGGTGATATGGATACCAAACAAGCCTTGGGAATTGTTGGCTTGGCCGTTCAAACCGACGTACAAGATAAGATAACCGACATAGATGCTCCTCCGTTGGTATACCGCGAAGGTAATCCGCTTGTTGATACAGGTCACCTTAGACAGTCTATAACATACGAGGTTGATGAGTAATGGTTATTAATGTATCTGAAGCATTAGACAGCGATACCTCACAAATAATAACGGTAGAAAGAACCGCTGCTGGCGATTATGTTGACGGATTATATGTAAAGGGAGCAACCTCTACTTTTAAAACCCTAGCCAGTGTTCAACAACCAAGTCCCATCCAATTAGAAATACTTCCCGAAGGCGAAAAAGATAAAGACATAAAATTGTTCATATCTAAAAAGCCTATGCGTACCACAAACGATGAAGCCGGTTTGATAGCGGACTTGGTTATGTACAAGGGTCAGCAATATAAAATCATAAGCTCTGCTGATTGGGATGACTATGGTCATACGATGGCTATGGGAGTTAAAGACTAATGTTGCTAGAAGAAGCGATTAACAAGCTGGTTCGCGACGTTGTAAATTTGGTTTTAGAGACTCCAGGGTATACAATAAAAGCCAAGCAAGAAGACGCTCCAAGACCTCAAGGTGCTTATGCTGTAGTTGATTTTTTAGCGAGTGAGTCTTTAGGTTGGGAGCAAAGAATTTTTAAAGACAATGTGGATAACCTAGACGTTACTGAATATATATCAGGTCTTAGGAATATAACAATGTCAATCAACTTTTATAGAGCTAATGCAATGGATAACTCTAGAAAAGTTAGAATAGGTTTAGTAAGAGAGTCAATCCAATCCCTGTTTAGTTCTGCTGGTGTTGGTTTGGTAAGCCGTTCTGAAGTTAGGGATATAGACAGCCCAACGGATGACGGGTGGGAAGAAAGGTCACAGTTTGATCTTGTTTTAAATACCGTAGCTACTGATCAAGACATTGTTAAGTCAATACAAGCCATAGACATAGCAAGTGAGTTTCAGTATCGCGGTCTAAAGTATAACTTTAATACAGAGGTGTAATAACATGACAATCCCAGTTTCAAATGTGGTAAGTGTTAGTATCGCCATTGGTGCTACCTTTCCAGCGAGAAAAGGCTTTGGGACTCTAAACATCGTTACCGCTGAAACTGGTGTTATCGGTGTTGCAGAGCGTATTCGTTCTTATAGTAATCTGGACGGGGTGACAGCCGATTGGCCTGGAACTTCCGAAGTAGTAAAAGCAGCAACGGCTTATTTCAGCCAGCAACCAAAACCAATGAAGTTGAAAGTTTCTACCCGTTACCCTACGGACGTAGCTGCTCAACTCCGTGGCGGCGCTGTAGAAGACAATGAAGATAACCTTGCGCTGTTTACCGGCGTTAGTGACGGGGCGTTTGGCCTGACCATAGATGGCACCTCAGACGTCGTTAGCGGACTTGACTTTTCAGGTGACGTAACCTTTACTGAAATAGCCGCTACCCTAGAGACCGGGGTTCAGGCGGTTGCTACTGGTGGTTTTGCTGCTGCTACTGTAACTCATGACGGAACCCGATTCTTTATAAACTCTGGTACAGTAGGTGGAACATCTACTATCGGGTTTGGACTTGAGCAAGAAACTGGTACAGATATTTCCAGTCTTTTGGAAATCCAGCAAGGGGAAGGTACTAAGACTAATGGGGTAGCTGCGGAGACTATTACTTCTAGCCTGAATGCAATACAGAATATTGACCCTGATTGGTATGGCTTAATATTCACCAAAGAAGTTCGTGATGGGTTTGTTGTTAATACAGAAGATGCAGTAGAAGCCGCTGCTGACTGGTGCGAAGCACGAGTTAAAGTGTTTGGTAATACCACTAACGACCTGGACGCTTTGGACAGTGTAACAAGCTCTGACATCCTGAGCGTACTAATGGCTAAGAATCTACGCCGTACCATTAGCACATACAGCTCTAGTCCTGGTCAATACCCTTCCGCTTCCGTACTTGGTCGCGCCTTTACTGTTAACTTTAATCAACCGAATAGTACGCTCACGTTGAAGTTTAAACAGGGACCGGGTATTACCGTTGAACAACTTACTCAAAACGAGAAAGCTGTTCTGGATAGCAAACGGGGCAACGCCTTTATTCTGGTTGGCGCGAGCGATATGTATTCCGAATCTCGTATGGCTAACAATACCTTCTTTGACGAAGTCCACGGTATTGACTGGCTTGAAAACGCAATTCAAACAAACGTGTTCGGTTACTTGCTAACTCGTACTACTAAGGTTCCTTATACCGACAAAGGTGTAGCAGCCCTGGAGCAACAAGTTATCAACGCATTGGACGAAGCGGTTCGCAATGGTTTGATTGCAGCCGGTGAAACAATTGACGGCGAGTTCCTGGCTAAGGGTTACAAAACCATTACCGTACCAGTAGCAGACATGAACCAGTCCGACAAAGAAGCCCGGTTGTATCCAGGTCTAAGCTTTGTTGCTCTCGGTGCAGGTGCCATTCACGGCGCTCAGATCAACGGAACATTCGAACGATAAGGGGTAAGCAATGAAAGATTATAGTTTCCTAAATACGATACTTCTTGTCAACGGTTTGGAAATATCAGGCTTTTATGAAGGCGACGACGTAATAAGCTTGTCTCGGATAAACGACTCAGCCGCTCATAGCGTTGGTACAGATGGTGAGATGACTATTTCTATTAGTGCAGATCGGTCAGGTACTCTTACTTTCCGGCTTATGCAAACGTCGGATTCTAACAAGTTCTTGTCGGCGCTTATTACTGCTCAAGAAAACGGTGAGTTTGTTCCTATCTTTGTTCAGTTCAAAGATACCAAAGGTTTGGACTTGGGATCTGGTACGCAAGGTTATATCACACGTCCAGCAGATATGACTCGCGGTACTAACGCGCAACCGCAAGAATGGAACATTGTAGTGGAGCGTTTGGATCTCCTTCACGGGGGATAAAAGGTTTCCAGGGGGAGGGCGGACTATCTGAGGATCCCGGCCTAATTAGATACCTCCTCCTGGAATTTATTTGGCCGGGTAATAATACGAATACCGGGAGTTTATGTTATGGCTTGTAATACCGAAACAACTCAAATCGGCGACCACGAGTTTAGTGTAACTCAGTGGCCTGCTGAAAAAGCAATACTTATGAAAATGAAACTGGCTAAGACATTTGGTGCCAGTATCGGTAAGATTGCTTCTATGGCTTTGGAATCAAGCAAGACCAAAGCAACCGAAGGGGAAGAAGCAGAGGCTCTTTCCGACGGTATCGCTTTACTGTTTGAGTCCAACTCACCTGAAGAAATAACGGCGCTTATAAAGACAGCGGTTATTGGTGTAGCTTGTGACGGAACCAAAATAACAGAAACAAATTTTAACCAGACTTTTTCTGGCGATGACCTTATGGATGTTTATAAGGTGTTCATGTTTGTGGTTAAGGTAAACTACGGAAATTTGCTCAAAGGCCAGAAGGCAGAGGCACTTCTGGCCAAAGTTCAGGGTTCACTGTAGATCCTAAGCGGTTCCCTAATGTGGATACGTACTTGCATCGGCCGTTATTAAATGAACCGCCAATGTGCAGTCTAAAAGAGTTACAGGACGGCACGTATTCCATGGAAGACCTTATGATGATGCACGAGTTAATGGATTTAAAGTCAGCAATGACCCAGAAACCCAAAGGAAAGTAAGATGGCTTTAATAGATGAACTATTGGTGGGGTTAGGGTTTGAATATGACTCTGGAGAAGCCAAAAAGTTTTCAGACGATATCGGCAAGACTGTCGGTATTGTTGAGAATCTAGCTAAAGCCGCAGCCGCTACCGCTACCGCTTTAACAGGGATGGTAGTGGCTTCTTCTCGTGCATCAGATAAACAGGGTAAACTAGCTGACGAAATAGGGGAGACTGTAGCTAATGTAAGCGCCCTACAGTACGCTCAACAAATTGCCGGGGGAAGTGCCGAGGGTATGGCTAACTCCCTCCGCGAACTGTCTCTAAGGGCTTCTGAGGCGGCGAGGGGTACAGGTACAGCGGTTGAGGCTTTTGGCTTGCTTGACATTTCCGCCACTGGTGCTAACGAGCAAGTAAAATCCGCCAGCAACCTGATGAAAGAAGTGTCTGGTAGGATGCAGGGGTTAGGTCGCGCTAGGCAAATAGAACTAGCTGATAAGCTGGGTCTTAGAGACTCTATACGGCTGCTCCAACTTGGTCCACAAGCCATAGAGGAGATGACAGCAAGGGCTAAGGCGCTCGGTGTAACCACTGGTGAAGATGCCGCACTGTCCGCCAGCTTTAACGATTCACTCGTTGAAATGTGGGCGGTAATAAAGCAGGTATCGCGGGTTATGACCCGTTCCTTTGCCCCGGTACTTGAAGACATTGTTGACGGGTTTACCGAATGGTGGATAGCTAACCGCGACATAATTGAACAGAACCTTCCTAAGTGGATTGATCAGTTTACAATGGCGTTAAAGATCCTGTCCTTGGCGATGGGTGCTTTTATAGCCATGCGGGTGCTAACTCACTTGTATCAAATGATCGCATTGATGAGAGGGTTAACACTTGCAACATTAGCAGCCAACGCGGGTTTCTTTTTATTGCCGTCACTGCTTTCTGCTTTGGCACTTGCTTTTATTGCGCTGGCTGAAGATGCTAACGTATTCTTTGAAGACGGCGAAAGCTTTATAGGTGATATGCTTGAGAAGTACCCTGAATGGGCGGGTGAGATAAGAACGGTTGCTAGTGTACTCCAGGGCGTGTACGATTTAACCATGATGATATTTGACGGTTGGGATAAGATATTTGGCTTGTTCCGTGAGGAAGGCGCTGACGCCATGAACCAAGCGTTAAAAGATAAAGGGCTTGGTTTCTTAACAAAAGAGATTGGCATAACTGAAGAAAAAAGCGGACCGATAAACGACCTCCTTAAAAATGCAGGTCTGGGGTTCCTAACCCGTGAAGTAGGTATATTTGATTCTGGTACTTTGGATACCCCGTTAACTTCTAGGACCAGTACGAGTACCATAGTTGAGAAGCTTGAAATATTGGTTAATGGTAGCGGGCAAAACCCGGATGACATTGCTCAGTCTGTTTATGACGTGTTCTTACAGCAAACCTATCAAGACCTTAGTACTACAGTGGATCAATAATTATGGCTTTTGAGAACCTGTTTATTCGTACGCAAAAATCCATAGGCGATATACAGTTAGACGCTGTTATATCAGAGAGCCATGTTAATGAGGTTAGCTTAACCAATAACCCGGTAGAGCTAGGCGCGGATATCACTGACCATGCGGTTGTCCAACCTAAACGGCTTAATATAGTAGCTCAAGTTTCTGATACTCCTATGGGGCTTGCGGCTTTTGGTCAAATAGTTGACTCTGTAACGGGTTTGTTTGGAACTTCCACAACTGAAAATATAACCCGTAGCAAAGCGGCATATAAGGCTATTGTACAATTACAGAAAGATCGCGAACCTGTTGAAATACAAACTAAGTTAGAATTTCACGACGATATGATCATAACGAATGTTAGTGTGCAGCAAGACAAGGATACCTCTCGCATAGTTAGAATGTCAATAGATTTACAACAAGTTATTATAACTGAGTCTGAGGTAGTACAGTTAACAGAGGAACAATTGCAAGCCGGTTCTGCTACAGAGCAAGCTTCTCCGCCGGAAAAGTCTGGAAGAAAAGAAGCAGTAGAACCGCCAGCGTCTACCAAAAAGTCAGTTCTTAAAGCTGGCATTGACTGGGTGTTCGGATGATCGAAATACCATTAAACGCCAAACCTGAACAGCTTTTTAGCATAGTCATTAAAGAGGCCAAGTATGACCTAAGAGTTATACTTAATAGCCGGACAGGTAACTGGTCGCTTGACTTAGCCGCTGACGGTAAAGACTTGGTAACAGGGATTGCACTGCTACCGGGAGCTGATATATTTGGTCAGTATAACCTAGGTATCGGTATAGGTTACATCATAAACCTGGAAAGCCCACGGCAAGATCCTACTAGAGATGAGTTCGGTAAACTCTCCCGTTTATTTATACTAACTGAAGAGGAGCTACAAGATGGCTCGCCAGTATAAACGGGTATACGAGTTGACGGTTATACCTCTAGCTGGAGAAGCTCCTGTTATACGGGGTTTGCGGTTGAACTTTGAAATAACAAAGAGTATATTGTCTTCCCCTAACATAGCCCGGTTAACCCTGTACAATCCTAATCAAGATACCTTGTCGGCTTTACAAGAGCGCTATACCAAGATAGTTTTAAACGCCGGGTACGAAGGTGATATGCGGTTGCTGTTTAAAGGTGATGTCCGTAACGTATTCCAAAACAAAGCAGGCAGGGACAGAATCCTAACGATATACTCTGGCGATGGTGAAAAGTCCTGGCAAAATGCAACCTTCAACAAAACATTAAGTGAAAGCCTCAGTGTTAAATCAGCCATAGGGGAAGTCCTTAAAACCTTCTCAGACATTAATATTGGTACGCTGCAAGGGTTGCCGCAGGTAGCCGACAAAATACGTGGTCAGGTACTCTCAGGTTCCTCCAAGGATATAATGGATAACTTTGCTGAGGAGTATGGGTTTGCTTGGAGCATACAAGACGGTGAGATTGTTATAACGCCAGATACCGAACCGTTAGAAGGTGACGAGGCGGTAGTGATTACAGCCGCCACAGGTATGATAGGTTCGCCCACGGTTACAGAAAGAGGTATAGATGTTACCACATTGCTGAATCCTAGACTACTTCCTAACCGGGCTTTTCTTATTCAATCAATTAACGCTGAAGTATCTGTCGGTAATTTGTTTTTCCAAAGAAAGAAACGAACAACTGGGGAAGGGCTTTATAAAATACAAGAGGTTATTTTTAGGGGTGATTCAAGAGACGGTGACTGGCTTTCCTCAGTTAAAGGGGTAATCATAAAATGAGTATTGGAAAATCAGCGATAGCGACTTTAGCAGCTAATATAAGACAGGGTATAGCTAACCGGCTGAAAGACCTTCATACTTCCATGCCCGGTATTATAGAAAGCTTTGACCCAGTTACCCAAACCGCCAGCATACAACCGACCATTAAACGGGTGTTTATAACGCGGGAGGGTATCACTGAGACATTAACCCCGGCTAATTTGCCAATTCTTATAAATGTCCCAGTACAGTTTCCAAGGGGCGGAGGCTTCTCATTAACCTTCCCCGTTACCAAAGGTGACGAATGCCTTATTATGTTTGCAGAACGTGCGATAGATACTTGGCATAAGTTCGGCGGCATACGTGAGCCAAACGCTAAACGATTTCATAGTCTGTCTGATGCCACTGCTATAGTCGGGTTATCTTCTTTGCCAAACAAAGTTCCCTCATACAGTGCTACAGCGACACAAATCAAAAAGGATGACGGGTCAGCGGTTATATCTTTAAATGCCGACTCCAGTATATCTATAACGTCATCCTCAGATGTAACGGTAGATTGTGCCAACCTTAGCGCAACCGCCAGCGGTACAGCAGAGATTACAGCGACCTCAAGTTGTACCATAACATCACCCACCATAACCCTAGAGGGTAACGTAATAATCGGCGGTACGCTGGCTCAGGGCGCTGGAGGAGCAGCTACTATGTCAGGTGGCATGGACATTACCGGGCCGGTTACTAATAACGGGGTAGACATCAGCAGTACCCACACTCATCCACAAGCGGCTGATTCCGATGGCGACAGCCAGGAAAACACAGGAACCCCATTATGATAGGCAGAGCACTGGATTCTAACAACGATTTGATAGTGCAAGGCGGTAAGCTAAAAACCGTAGACGATGCCGCTGAAGTTGTACAGCATGTTCGCAGCCGGTTACTGTTTTATCTTGGAGAGTGGTTCCTGGACATAAATACGGGCGTACCTTACTTCCAAGAGATATTTACAAAACCGGTAAATTTAGCCAATGTGGAGTCCATATTCAAGAGTAAAATTTTAAGGACTCCAGGTGTGAAAAGGTTAACCGACTTCTCTATGATTTATGAAGGTAATTCATCAAGAACATTGTCTGTATCGTTTTCTGCTGAAACTACCTTT
>Ga0306915_100378_pt1 | contig 17315 bp, 30 predicted proteins | sample AntDeeMetag20061_FD_190427 | JGI IMG/M metagenome (GOLD analysis project Ga0306915, IMG submission 190427) | Saline lake microbial communities from Deep Lake, Antarctica - Metagenome TFF 2006 #1 (v2) (version 2) | ecosystem: Environmental > Aquatic > Non-marine Saline and Alkaline > Saline... | reverse complement strand
CGTCCGGTTCGTGGACCTCGATACGACGGTCTTCTCGGACTACGCGCGGTACCTCTCGACCGCCGGGTACGCTGCCGGGACCGTGCTCACCTACTACGCGCACGTGGCCTCGTGGTGCGGGTGGGCGCACGCGCAGGGGTACATCCCGCGGCACTACGCTCGCGAGTCGGATGCCGAAGACCCGCTCCCCGAGAACGACGGCCGCCGACCCGGCGACCAACAGGCGTGGGAGCCGATCCACCGCGACCTGATCACGCAGTTCGTTGACCGGCGCGTCTCCGAGGCGTTCGACGCGCTCGGCGCGATCGAGGTCTCCCACGCCGACCGGGGCGACCCGGAGAGCGAGACGTGGCAGGCCAAACAGCGCGCCCGGTTCAAAGCGTACCAGCGGTGCCGCGAACAGGCGCTCGTGTACGTCGTTGCGTATACGGGCCTGCGTGGGTCGGAGTTTCTCTCGGCGCCGAAGGAGGACCGCGAGGGGCGCAACGGGATTCGCTGGCGTGACGTGTCGTTCGCGGACAGTAGCGTGACCGTATTCCGGAAGAGTCGCGAGTGGAAGGAGGCGTCGCTCCCCGAGCCCGTCATCGGGCCGCTGAAACGGTACGCAGAGGTGCTGGACGTTCCCGAGTCGTGGCCCGTGTTCACGACGCTGCACCGGCCGTCGCTCGCCTCGCACGTCTCCGACGGGCTGGGTGACGCCGGCCTCGACGACGACGCGATCGAGCGCGTCCGCGCCGGGGCGCCCGACCTGATCGTCGCCGCCGAGCACGATCTCGACGCGCCGAAGCCGCTCACCACTGACGGCGCCCGGTCGATCATGGAGCGGCTCTGGACCCACGACGTGCTCGCCGAGCGTCGCGACGAGCTGGACCTCTCGCTCAACGGCGACTATCTCGAACTGCACGGCGGGCGGCGGGGCGTCGGGGAAGTGCTTGTTCGACAGTTCGGCTACGCCGCTGCGGCCCGATATCTGGACAACAGCGAAGAACAGGTGCGCGAGGCCTACCAACATATCGAGGCCGCCGAGCGCGCCGACATGGCGACCGAGGCGTTCTCGCAGACGGACAATCGTGTGAACGAGAAATGACCGTTCTCAAAAGTCAAGTTGTAGATTGCCCGGCAGCCGAAGTGACGCAAAAAATCGGGGACAGTTGGGACAACCAGAACCCAGATATGAGCGTGATCGAGGAGGCGCTCGAACAGGGATATAACACTGAAAGAATTGATGCGACTTTGCGCTTAGAGGCGGGGTGGATCGACCACCATCGGCATCTCAAAGAGGGAAACGAATCAGACAACCACGTGAGGGGGAAGGTTGCGCTCGCAGCTTATCTTGATCAAGCTGGTTATGAATTAGAGACTATCGAGAACGATTGGCCTGTCGACGAGTATATGCCGTACGACGAGACCAGAGATTACGTTTATACGGGCGCTTCGTTCGAGTATCGGAGATTTCCTGGACGAGTCCGACCAGATGTTGCACTGCCCGCCCATCATATCTACGGTGAAGTAGGCAACACGCCAAAAAAGCGCTTACAACGGTACTTGTTGAGTGAGTTGGATTTGGAGTTGTTTCTTGTCCCGTACACCCGCCACGAGGTCCTTGAACGCTTCGAGAAGCACCGATACTCGTTCTACCATCTGCGGCCATAATCCAACAACCGCCGGCGAGTAATCGCCACCGTCCCGCTCATACATTACTATTCTATAGTAACGAACAGCTTGTCACGAACCAATTGCGCCGGCGCAACCGTTCCCGATTCTCTGGTATATTCTTAGCAGCACACTCAATACGGCAGACAAGAGTTGAGAGGCAAAGTATTAAGAGCATGGCACAAAGAGAACCAGATAGGTTCTGAGTCGCTCGCCGGCGTCGACGACGGCGCCAGTCGGCTGGAACCAGCCACTATGGCACAACCCCCTACGACAGCAGACGGCGGTAGTAGCACAGATCCCCGACCGGCCCTGGAAGACGCGGCGATTGTCATCCACTCGGACGGGTACGAACTGATCGAGGTCGACGACACCGAGCCGACCGAATCCGAAGCGGTCCAACGGCAGATCGACGCGCTGCCCGACGATCCCGGCGGCGCGGCGTTCAACGCTGCCGCACACCCGGACCATCCGTCGGTGGAGATGGTCGACGCGGCCTACCCGTTCGACGTGGCCGCGACGCTCCGGCTCGCACACGCCGAGTCCGGGCGCTTCGACGTGCTCGGCGACGACCAACTCGTCCGGTGTGTGAACCCGGAGCGCGAGTCTTTGACGTGGTTCTACGGCGTCGACGGTGACGATGGCGAACTGGTTGATTACCACGAGTTAGACGACTTCGAGGCGGCGCCGATCGAGCGGTCAAAGGCGCTCGCGTCGATTGCGTCGCCGAAGGTGGACGTGTCGCTGGTTGACCGGGAGGAGTTGGACGAGCGTCGAGAGCGCGGTGAGGCCGTGACGGACGGCGGTGTCGAACAGGATGTTGATAGGACCGACCGCGTTGAGCCGTTCTCTGGAGAGCCTGCCGACACGCCAGAGGAAGACGAGATTCCGCCGGCGAAAGACGGGTCGATCAACCAGATTCCGGATCTCTCAGTCGACGACCGGGTTCGCGTAGAGACGAGTGGGAACTACGCCCCGGACCGCACGCTCACCGTTGAGTCGATCGGGAGCGACAAGCAGTCGGGTGGGCTCTTAGAAACTCGCGGCGAAGATCCCGGCTACGTACTGAGCGGTTACGGAACAGAGTATCACCTGATCACGACCGGGACACCCTACTGGAGGGCTGTCGATATTGTGTTCCCCAGCCAGCCAGTTGGACAGCGCGTTGCCTCGGTGGAGATTGTTGAGGAGGGCGACGATGCCTGAACAGGACCACGAGAACGCCGACCGCGGCGACCTGCCCGACCTCGGTCTCCGGGCCTACGCCACGGACGAACACTCGAACGGCGACCTCCTCAAGAACCTCGAAGGGCGCCACGTCCACCGGTTCTCGGAGGGTACTCGCGAACACGCCGGGACGGCCCTGATGGCGGTCGAGCTTTCGGACGACGAGATGCTCGGCGTGCAGGTCACGATGGCCGTCGACACGTCCTCGATGGAGGTGTACCCCGACGTTCGCGAGCGCGACGATAGCTCGTGGGTGTGCGATTCGTTCACCGAGCGCTGGTCGCTCGGACGTATTGAGGAACCCTGCCCGGACTGTGAGATTGTCGCGGTCCTCGAACGGAACATCATGGACCCGGAGACGGCCGAGGTGCTCGCCGTCTTGGACGCAGCGGGGCAGGAACCCTTCGCGGTCAACATTCACCACGACGAGTGCGGCCGAACGGAGTTCTTCGAGCTATGACGGGCGAATCCGACCCCCGGATCGCCGACACCCTCGACGAGACCTGTCACGGCCTGCGAGAAATCGTCGACCGCGTCGACGACGGTGAGGCGGAGAACCACCTCAAGCTCGCAATCTCGCACCTCGAACACGTCGCCCGATGGGATCGAGACGAGCGCGGAGAGACGCCGACTGATGCGCTCCGGGACTTCGTCACTGACGGCGGCGTTGATCAATCCGACGGAGAGACCGATCACTCGGGCCGAGAGCCCGAAGATACGGAAGCCGCCGATCAGGTCCTTCGAGAAGCACTGGGAGACGATCTTCCTGACGGCTTTCTCGACGATGAAGAGGAGAATGAGCGATCCGGAGATGCCACTCGAACCGACGGCGGCGTCGATTGCCACGAGCTAACTCCGTCCGACGACGCCGATCTGCCACGAACCAACGCCGAGACACAGCTCCCCGAGATTCGTTTCGTCGACCGCTTCGAGAGCGACGACGACGTGTACTACGCCGTCACCGAAGAGAACGGCGTGCGGCTGTACCGCGTCACGGGAGACACGACGATCGTCCGCGGGCTCCTCGCGTACGACGCGGTCATCCACGCGGGCGACGGCAGCCCGAGTATCACGACGCCCTCGTACAACGAGCAGTACGAGACGATCGACCTGTATCACCACATGGGCGGCCGGAAAGCGTCGTTCCGGGCCGACCGGATTCTCGACGAGCCGGTGATCACGCTGGCGGAGGCCAACCGTGTCTGAATCGGCGTCGAGTGAGGCCGGCGTGCAGCACGTCGACCGCGTCGAGGAGGGGTTAGCGGAGATGCGACACCTCCAGTACGTGACGGTCGAGGAAGCCGAGTACGACGCGGCGGCGGTTCGTGTTCGCGACAACGGCACTGCCTCGAACCCGCTGGTGAACAACGGCGAGTTCGCGCTGTTTCACCGGCTCGGCTACGTCGCACACCACGTCGACTATCGAGAGCGCTTCATCGACCTACGGTACATCAGGGGTGAGGACGGTGGCGAGTGAGGCTGCCGACCTCGGCCGCGGGCGGTTCCACGTCTGTGAGGGCTGCGAGTGGGCCGGCGACGGTCACGAGGCCGAGTCCGTCGTCGAGGACGGCGTCCCCGGATTTCAGTGCCCCGAGTGTGGCGGTTCGACTCACCGGGAGTATTTCGGGAACCCGATCCCGTCGGAAGGAACCACATGGAAGACGCCGGTCGGGCTCGATCAGTGCCCTGCCTGCCGAACCGCCGGAGATATCGTCTCCGACGAGCCGGGCGAGTGCCTTTGCGGAGCGAAGCGCGGCGGTCTCTCAACGACGGAACTCGTCTCGGCGCCCGAGAGAGGCGAGCAGGACGTGATTATCCGCGCGAGCGAGGCCGACCTCCGGCACAAGGTCTTCGACTACATGGACCTCGCGAACAACGATATCGAACCCCGGCGGTCGCTCGCGTACTGGCGCGTGAACGGGACGCCCCAGCGGACGGGGCCGGGCCGGACGATCATGTTCTCGACCGACGGTGAGACGGTCGACTTCGACGCGCCGATCTGCACGACTGAGGAGGGGAAAATCTGGTTCGACTTCCTCCGTCCGACCAGCTACGAGGTGCCCGTTGAACCGCCGACGCGTGGGTTCCGCTACTTCGAGTGGAGGGATTACCGATGGTAGACGACGAGTCTCCCAGCCACCCGATCAGGGTCATCGACGACCACCCACTTCCGACGACGGTCGAGGACGCCGAACAGATTGTCCGGATCAACCCGCAGTTCGAGGGCATCGACGACGCGCCACACCCGGACGAGTTCCACGACCGCTACAAGGACGTGATCGCCGAAACGAACGAGTGGCGGGTCTTCCGCGTCGAGATGTACCCCTACGCGAACACGGTGTTCGTGTGGAATCACCAGCTCGGGTTCGGCCTCCGCGTCCCCGACAACGAGGACCAGTTCCGGAGTCTCGTCTTCGCCATGATGAGCGCTGCCGAGGAGGTGGCGTAGATGACCGATCACACCCCGACGCCCCGCGAACACGAGCTTCCGAACGGCGACCTCGCAGTCTCCTCACACTGGGTGTGGGGTGTTCGTGACGCGACGACCGTCGCCGACGCCGACCGGCCGCTGTACCGCCTGTTGATGGACGTACTCGCCGACGCGCACGTTCCCGACTGTATGCCGGCGCGACTCGCAACGGCGTGTGAGGAACTCGTGGACGCCCGCGACACCGTCATGAACATCGAGCGCGGTGTCGTCGACGTGGGCAACGTCGGCTACGGGATGAGCTACTGTCACACCGTCCGCGACGCCATCGACGCGCACCGCGATCGCGACGCGCTTCGGCTGGTTGCGGTCGGGTGTTCGGGCTCGAAACACGACGTTGCCGGCGCGGTCCCGGCGAAGGACCTCTACCGGCGGTCCTACTGGACGTGCAAGCGCGAGTACGGCGAGACGATCGGCGACGAGTGGCAGATCATCTCCGCAGAGCACGCCGTCCTCGACCCCAACGAGCGGATCGAGCACTACGAGCGCACGCCGGACGACCTCGCGGGCGTCCCGGTCGACTCCAGCGAGCGCCTGCCGACCGGCGAGCCCGTGACGACGCTGCTCGATCAGTGGGCGTACCGCGTGTACGTCGGGATCACAGAGTGGATTTCGTCTGTTTCTGGCGTCGACCCGCGGGATATCGAACTGGAGATCCTGCTCGGCCGATCGTACCGCGACCCACTGGAGGAACGCGGTGTGTTCGACCGGCTGCGCTCCCGTGGCGACCTGTCGATCTGGTTCCCGTTTCAGGAGGTCGAACAGGCGGCCGGCGGCAACGGTAACCAAATGGGCTGGATGACCGACGAAGTCGCGGCCGCGACGACGGTCGCGACCGACGGAGGAACCGATGGCGGCGAGTGATCGCCCGGTGTTCCCCGACGGCCCGGACGCGCGCCGGCACCGAATCACGGCTCGTGTGGCGGGCACGCACCTCGACGAACTGGAGGCACGGGTCGAGGCCGGCGAGTTTCGGAATCTCTCGCACGCGATCCGATTCGCGATCGCCGAGCTTCTCGACGACGATGCGGGCGAGACGAACAGCGTGACTGACCGCACTGACGACACCGACGCCGGCAACGGCACAACCCCCAATGACGACTGATACTGACGACACAGACGACGAGTACACCCTCGACGACGAGTTCGAGTACGCCGGCTGGCGGATCGGCCGCCCGACGCGGACGGCCGAGGTCGACGCCCTGGACGGCACGGACACGATCGAGGAGGGCGTACTCACCTGCGAGTTGGTCACGAAGGATCAGCTCCGGGAAGCGAAACTCGACGGCGAGTGGATGGCCCACTTCGTCGCGCCGGACGGCGGTATGGGTCTCGGCCTCGACGACGGCAACAGCGGCGGCGTGGCGGTGCCGTACGACCTGGAAGCGACAATCACGTTCCCAACGCCCATGACCCAAAAGGAAGCCGACGAGTGGCTGCCCGACCAGTGGTTCCACGACTACCCCGAGGTCGACGTACCGGGGTTAGAGCGGTTCGACTCGGACGGCGACGGTGACGGCGACAGTGACTCCGGCGGCGTCGAGGTCATGAACGCCGACGACGAACTGGTGATCGCGAGCGACACGACGGCCGACGACCTGCTGGAGGACTGCCGATGACGGGCGTTCAGGAAGCCGATGAGGGCACGCGGACGCGTCTCAAGCGCGTCGCCGAGCGCACGGCGGCCGCAAACGAGGCGACGGCCGACGCCATGACGCAGACGGCCGGGATCGGAAGCGTGGCGTACCCGACACCGAACCTGTGGGAGACTCACCGCGAGCTGATCGACGCGTACTACGAACTACGGCGCGCGATCGACGTGGTTGAGAAGACGATCGACGATCTCGATCCCGAATCGCGCGGCGGGACGCCCCGGCGCGCCAAGGACGAGCACGCCGACCGACTCGAAGAGCAGTACGACGGCCCCGTGTTGAATCTCGCGCTCATGCTGCTCGAACAGAACCGTCGCGAGTGGCTGCACGCGAAGCCCGACACGAACGGCGCGCAGGCGGTCGAACGCCACGGCCTCACGGCGAACCAGCGCAAGTGGATCAACGCGTTCGACGACGCGTACGAGGGCGACCAATGAGCGATACCGAAAGCGATACCGCCGGAAAACCGGGGACACTCTCCCGAGAGGACGTGACGGTCGGGACAATCTGTGAGTACCGGCGCAACGGCGCCGACGCGTGGGTCATCGTCGTTCGCGAGCCCCGGCCGATCAGCGAGTACGCCGACGCGATCGCCGACCGGTCGATCCCTGAGGGCTGGGAGGAGTTCGACGCCAACGCAACGGACGTGATCCACTTTGTCCCCCTCGACGGCAACGACGACGTGATCGCCCGCCTCGAAGACGTGGGGCTAGAGGGACACCGTGAGGTCGCGACCGAACTATTCACGCGCGACGACGTGCGACCGCTCGTCGGTGCGCTCCCGCACTTCGACGTGCTCGGACCGACCGAACAGGGCGATTCGGGCGACACCACCGAATCCACCCCGGAGGGGCGCCATGTCGAGTAGCTACGGCTGGGGTTCGAGCGGTCGGATCGGCCGCCCGTTCGGCGATATCGACGCTGATCAGCGCGACGCCATGCTCGCCGCGGCCGCGTGGACGCTCCTCGGTATCGCGTCGCTCCTCGACTTCGTGACGACGCAGTACGGACTCGCCGCCGGGTTCACCGAGGACAACCCCGTCATCAAGTCGGTCATCCACGCCTACGGCTTCGCGGGCTTTGCCGTGTTCAAGCTCGGCGCGCTCGCGGTGGTCGCGACGGCCGTCCTGGTCGTTCGCGAGTGGTCGCGGACAGCCGCGGCGGGCGTCGTCGCCTTCGGCGCGCTCCTCACGTCGTTCGCGGCACTGACCAACGCACTCGCGCTCCACGGAGTGATCGCCTGATGGCCGCCCCGCTTCCTGCTGGGCCGTCTGCCTACCGCTTGTTGGTCGGGTGTGAGGGCTCGCCGTTCGCGCCGTCGGCGGCGACGAAGCCGGTCGTCGACGTGCTCGCCGGCCGGGCGACGAACGACGCGATCGACGCCGGCGCGTGGCTCGATGCCCTCGACGCCGCGCGGGGGACCGTCGCGATCTACTTCTCGCTGCCGGCCGATCACGAGTGGTGGCTCGCGTACGACGCTGGTGCCGGCGCTGGGGAGTCGCCGTTCCAGCGCTGGAGTCGGTACCCATCCGGTGAGTGGAACCACGACGCCGTCTCGCGGGCGACGCTCGAACAGTCGATCGTCGACCTCGGTATCGGCCGCGACGGTGACAGCGCGACGATCTATCGATCGCGTGTTGTGCCGACGTGGGAAGCACCGCTATTCGTTCGAGAACGCGTCACGCGCCCAGAAGTGACTGATACCGCTTTCGGTATCGATTTCGATACCGATTCCGATACCGCTCTCGGTACCGAAAGCGATACCGTCCCGGACGGGGACGGCGACGACATGGACGCGGGGGAGAACGCATGAGTAACTCGGAGTCTGCATCGGACGACGAACCGGCGGGCGCGGACGTGCGCTGGAGTGCGCTCACGCTCGATCAGCTCGTCGAGGAATACTGGGAGACCGTCGCGCCGGTTATGCGCGCCGACGGCATGGACCCAGAGAGCGAACACCCGCCGCACCGGTGGGTCCAATCGGACTTCTCGGGGCTCATCTACACGCTTCGCGAGCACCATGATCGGACCGTCGCGGAGTTTCTGCGCGACGACGTGGGTATCACGCCCCACGAGGGCTACGAGTGGGACCTCGACGACGACGCCGTCGCGACCGCGCTCGATGGCCACGTCGACGCGCTCCGAGAGCGCGGGCTCGCCGATTCCACCGTGGAGGGAACACGCTCGCGACTCGCTGCATACGCTCGGCGCTTCGAGCGGCGGGGTGACGTATCGCTTATTGAGTCGCACGACCGCGAGATGGCCGTCGAGACGCTTCGGCGGGTTGTGGGCTACGTCTCCCGCGACGCGAAGCGACACCTCGTGAAGGACGTGCGGACGCTCTACGCGTGGCTCGCCGAGGAGGGGTATCACGACGAGCACGTACTGGCGGGCGTCGGGTTGGATGACGTTGTCGACGAGTAGGCGTTAGCCGTTGAGAATCTCCATTGCTTCGCTGTCGTCGTATCCGTGCGCCTTTCTGAGATGCTGGAGATAGTCCTGCGGTGATTTGGTCAACCCGCTCTCGTGGAACCCGCAGTCCGGGCAGTCGTACTCGGGTTCGAGCCCCTGTTTGACCTCCCACGGCATCTCCTTTGCTTCGTCGCGCTCCGGTGTCGGATCGTACGGGCCGGTCATCCGTAGGTCACCGGCGTCAATTTGCCGGCCGTACCGAGCCTGCGTCCACCCCTTGATTTCGTCGTCGAGGTTCTGAGCCGCTTCCTCGGAAAACTCGGTATCTCGCGAGTGAAATTGAACCCAGCCGTCTCTCCGGTCTTCGTAGCCGAGGGCACTGACCGAGTTCTCGGAAATGTAGACGATGATGTACGCCTCTCCCGTGTCGGGATCTCGGCAGTAGGCCGTCGCGTCGTCGAGGCTCTGTAACTCGCGTTCTGTCAGTGGTCGCGAGGGCAACGAGGAAACGGTTTCAGACATGTGTCCGCGAGTACACAACTTCGAATAAAAAAGGCGGCTCTTCCCGTCAGAACGCGCCGTCGCGACTGTACGCACAGATCCGAGCGACGGCGGTCGTCACACACCGATCGAGGCTATGGACGTAGCGCTTCGTCGAGACGATCGCGCGCTGCGGGACCGCCCGCTCGGCGCCGGTTGACGTGTGCACGTCGAATCCGCCATCCACCGAGCCCTCGCTGATTCGGACCCACGCGCCGTCGGGGTGTTCGAACGTGATCGCCGAGCCCTCCTCGGTGTACACGGCCGTCCAGTCGTCGAGGCCGCCCCACTCGTGGATCGTCTCGGCCGCGTCGAATATCTCGGCCGCCTCTTCGAGCTTCTCCGTGACGCGCTGTTCGGCCTCGCTCCACGGCGCGTCGTTGTTGAGGCGATTGTCGGTCTGTGCTGCGTCAACGTCGTCGAATGTTCCGTTCATCTGTGGTCACCTTGTGCGCCGGGTTTCCCCGAGCACGTATCTCTCAAGGAACGGACCCTACTTAATAATTACTATGTAGAAAAGACTTAGACAGTCAAACGTCCACAACGTCGACGGTGAAGTAGATCCGCCGCTCGCGCTTCGACACCTCCTCGACGTTGCACGCGATCAGCGTCTCGCTGCGCCGGAACACGCGGTGGCCGTCGTCGTCGACGTACACCCGGCCGTCGTTCGCCTCGATCGCGTCCTCGAACCACTCGATGAACGTGTCGAGTTTGTTCTCAAACGCGAACCGATCGACCTCATCGGCCAGATCGTACTCGATCATGTGCTCGTACCCGTGGCCGTCACACCGGAACACGCGACGCGTCACGACCGACTCCGTCTCATCGAACCGCACGGCCCGCGGCGGGGCCTCGAACCGTGTCTGTCGCCCCGTCATTGACCTTCCTCCCCGCCGTCCGTTGCGGTGTCCAGGTACGCGTCGAGCCCGACCTCCGGGCGGTCTTCGATCGTCGGCTCGTTCGTCCGGTTCTCCGCGGCGGTCTTCGCGCGGTGACAGAACTTACAGAGCGTCTGGAGATTCGTCTCGTCGAACGGGTGGCCGCCGTCGGCGACGCGCTCGATGTGATCGACCTCGAAAATCTGGAAGTCGGTCACGCCGTATGCACGCCAGCGGCGCCAGAACTCATCGGTGGAGTCAGACCTCTCCTTCGCGAGGTCGTGTGTCTGCCAGTATGCTCGTTCCGCCTGTTCCTTCGAGAGACCGCACTGCTGGCAGGTGTAGTCGTCGCGTTCGAGAACGGCCTCGCGAACGCAGTCCCACACGAACATCCGCTGGACGGCCTTCGCGATCCGCTTACAGCGCGGACAGCAGTAGTTCCGACGGCCGTCCTCGACGTACTCGTTACAGACACGGCACGAGTGGGCGTCACGCTTCGGGAACAGCGTGTCCATCCCCTTCTGGCGGTCCTTCGGGCGGTCGCTCATGGGCCGCCCCCGTCCTCAACGATCCCGCCGGCGTTCCACGGCCGGACTACGAGGTCGCCCTCCTGTTTCCAGTACTTCGCCAGCGACTCGGGAATCGTCCCGAACACGGAGACAGCCGTGTTGAACGAGACGCCGCTTGCCAGCTCGCCTGTCTCGGGATCGATGTAGTTCTGGCGCGGCCCGGTGAAGTACGTCACTGACGCGAATGACGCGATCCAGCGGTGGTACCACGAGAGCGTCCCGGTGTTCGCAGCTGTGACGAAGAACACGCGGTTGGCGTCGCCGGCCATCCACGCGCCGACGGCCATCGCGAGCCACTTCCCGACCTCCGAAAACGCGGGGTTCACGAACACGTCGTCCGTGTTCCACTGGATCGAGAGGCCGTCCTCCCACGGCATGACGTTCCGGTCGGCGATATCGGTCGGCGGAAGGTCGTCGGCGGGTTCGGCGTCGCCCGGTAGTTCGAGGCGGTCGCCGGGCGGGCCGGCACACGGGTCGAGGTCGATGCCGTCGACGGCCTCGGCGATCGGCTCGTAGAGCGCGGGCGGCGTTCGCCACGAATCCTTCTTTTTGTTCGCGACGAACGCCATGCTCGTTCCGTCGACAGTCGTCGATGTCGTGTCGTCAGTGCTCATTGCGCGGCCTCCGTGCCGTCGAAACACGATCGACACACGCCGTCCGGCGTCAGTGCCGCCGCCGTTCCGCACGCCTCACAGAACCGGTACTCGGTCGGGTTCGCCTTCGAGGCGTATCCGGGGTGGTCGGGGTGCTCCGAGTGTCCCCGACAGACTCGCCGGAGTCCGTGCGTCCCGGTCCACGGAATTTCAACGAGCACACGGGGTGCGTCGGGGACGCCACAGAGCGCGCAACCGGGCTCGTCCAGGTGGGCGCGCACGTCGTCCGCGCCACGCTCGGCGCCGGGTTGTTCGACGCGGACGCGCGGGAGTGGGCGGGACGGTGTCGAGGTGCTCATTCGGTCGAAACACCTCCGAATCGGGCGACCAGCACGTACGCGATCGCGACAGCCAGCCCGCTCGTCACGGTGCTGAGAGACGACGCGATACCGTACGCGACCCCTTCGAGGAGGATATCCAGCGGTTCGAGTGGCGTCCCATACTCAACGCGACGGCCAGCGTTCCGGAAGACGCTTCCCAAGATCCCGATCACAAGCGACGCGACTGTCCACGCGCCGACCGCGAAGGCAACGCGGTATCGGAGTCGATCGAACGGAGCAACCCACGCCGCGAGAACGACGAACCCGATCCACGCGAACACCAATGTCTCGCGGAGTCGTGTCTCGATTTCTCCCAGTAGATCCGGGAGGGTCGCGGGTTGTGCCACGGCGGTCATGACCACGGCCGCCACGGCGACGGCGACGGCGAAGAGCAACCCAACGCGCGCTGCCAGCAGGCCGGAGAGTCGGGTATTCACGCCGACCACCCACCCGATGCTTCGAGCGTCGGATTCTCTCGATCCTCATCCTCCGGAAAGTCGGCCGCGGTCGTCGCGTCGCCGGAGCCGTGGGCGTTGCTGTCCGCGTTCGAGACGTGGATATCTGTCTTGAGGACGGCCATGTTCCACGAACGCGCGGTGTGATCGCTCGCGCAGTACGGACACTCCATCCGCCAGCGGCGGCCGGGGTACCGAACCGCGCAGTACGCCTCGTACGCGATCGCCCAGACGAGCCAGCCGAGTTTCTGCCGGACGCCCGCCGAGTACTCGCTCATAGCTCCCCCTCCCGGCGCTGCGCCGCGGCGTCGGCGAGCCGTTCAGTCTTCCGGTGGGCGACTTCACTGACGGTCTTCGTGTGCGAGTAGCCGTTGAAGAACGCGCGCTCGTCCCACACGAACCAGCCGCCCTGATTCTCACACTGGACGAGTCTCGTCCCGTAGCAGCCCTTCGGCAGGGATTCGACGCCGGGTGCGTGGACGTACCCGCGGTAGTAGGTCTCCGATTCGCCGATCCGCTCGGGGCCGTGGTACCGGCCGAGGACGATGTACTCCGTCACTCGCGTGAGGAGGCAGAAACAGCCCTTTCGCTCCCACGTCGACTCGATCACGTAGTCGAGGATACGGCCGTCGCGATCGCGTTCGACGCGCCACCCGGCGAGCGGGCCGTCGGCGTCCCAGTTCCCGGTGTCGAGGTTTGTCGACGGAACGGTCACGAGAGGTTCCGGATCGTCGTCAAGAACGCTCATTCTACGTCCTCCATTGCGTACGCCAGCGCTGCTAACCCGGCAAGCACCCCGTTGACGACCATGTACCGGTAGCCCCACTTCGGGTACCGCCTCATCAGTGCAGCCCCGATCAGAGAGGTCAGTGCGGCAGAACTGGTGAGGCTGATGAGCTTCTCCTTTTCGTCCTGTGACTCAAATCCGATCTGGGCTCGCTTGTTGTCGTCGCTGCCGGGGTTCATTCCGACCACCGCCCGAGACTCGCCGAGTTCTCGCCCCGTCCAGTGTACCGCTCGAACGGCGTCTCCTCGATCGGTCGGATGATGACCGATCCTGTGTCGTCGGGGAGGTCGCGCCCGGTCTCGATCGCCTCGAACAGCGCGTCGCGGTCGAAGCTCTCCAGCCGGACGATCTTCTCCTCGATGACGGGCGTGCCCGCATCGTTCTCGCCGCCATCGATCAGCGTCGGCCCGACCGCCGTCATGTTGGCGTCGCCGTCGACGCGGACGAACGGCCGGCCACCCATGAAGAGTGGCGAGAGGTCGGCGACCAACTCGCCATCGGACGCACGGAGTACGTCCCACACGCGCTGCGGGTCGTCGATCGACCAGTGGGCGCCGGTCGTCCGGGCGTACTCGTCGGTCCAGCAGTCGCGACAGAGCGGGCGCATCCCCGGCGGGCGCTCGAAGCCCGAGCGGTCGGGGTTCCAGTCGCCGAACACGAGGAGGTGCGAGTGCCCGTCGCGCTCGTCGCCGCACCGCTTGCACTTGTTGAGGTCCGGGATATCGGGGACACCGGGGGCGCGTTCAACCGTAGTGTCGTCACTCGGCATTTTCGACTCTCTGGCTGTACTCCACGATTGTCCGCTTCGGGACCGCTGGAAACGGGGCGTCGTCGAGTATGACTGGGAAGTGCCGGCGGCGGTCGACGCGGGCGACAGTAGCCTCTCCGTAGCCCCCGCGAAGAGTAACCGTCTCACCGGATTTGGGATAGCACACCGCTTCGGCAATCCCGTTCTCCGGGCTCTGGTAGACCGCCCTGTCCACCTGATCGACGCCGCTCATGCCCCGGTCACCTCGACTGCGGGTTTCGACGCGTTCGGTGAGCTGATCGTACTTCGGCGCGGGAGCAACGCTGTCTCCACGAGTCCGAGCCCGACGGTATCGATCACTTCGACGCGGGCAAGTTCGGCGTCAATCTCTGTCCGGAGGTGCGACCGGATCACGGATGCGACCGACGACGACTCTGGTGATCGCGGGAAGCTCCGGGCGCCGCGATCGTGGTCCGGATGCTCGATATGGATCATGACGCGGTCGTTCGGTGCATTGGTGCAGTCGATCCGCACCGTCGCGACGCTCTCGACAAGCGTTCGGCCGGTCGCCTTCGGCGTCCCGTCCGGTTGCTGGTAGACCGCTTTCGCGTCGTGCTCGGGACCCTCGACGCGGGTGTTCTCGTCGACGCCGCGGGCGGCGTGCGTATCGTCGGCGTTGAGTGCGTCGTTCCCACCGGAAGCCCGGTGTCCGGATGCTGGTGGCTGTTCGTCTCTCTGGGGTGGCGTGCGTTCGCTCATAGGGGGTTGTGCCGGTCAGTCCGGTCTGTAGGTGTACACGCGGGCGTACGCCGTAAATAGGTCCGGGGCGACAACCACGATCGGCGTCGGCGGCGGGTGTTTGTTACTATACGATAGTAACGTGTGAAGAGGTGGGCTACTCGTCGTTCGGGAGCGCATCGTAGACGTTTCGGAGCTGTTCGGCCAGCTGTTCTGATCGAGTTCTTGCCATCTCACGGTGTTGTTTCTCTTTTTTCCTCTCCCGCTCTTTCCGTGGATCTCGTGCCGAAACTCGTATCACACGCCTCTTAGTGGCTTCATCAAACCGATCGAGTAGCCGATCGATCTCGATCGTGACGTTGGTAGGAACCTCGGCAATCTCATCCCGATTTCGGAGGTCGGTGAACCGTGCCTCGCTTTTCTCGACCAGATCGTAGAACGCCTCCCGGTCGTCACTGTCCGTTAAATCGAACTCGCTGATCTGCTTGAGTAGTGTCATTGATTCCGCGTTGAGCCGTTTCACCCACGTCTGAAACTCATCGTCGCGTTCGGCATCCAATTCCCTCACTCGTTGTTCTCGCGCTAAAACGGTATCCAGCAGGCTCGAAACGTTCATAGCCACCGTACCATCGCTCGACTCAAAAGTGTTCCAGCCGATCCTACATCGACCGTTTCGCCTGCTCCCCTCTCGCGTCGACCAACCGCTCATACTCCTCGCTGTCGCCGGCGCGGAGTCCGAGCCGCAGAAGCATCCGGATCACGTCGGCCTTCTGTGGGTCCTCGGGGGCCTCGATGTCCAACTCCGCAGCGAGCGACGACGCGACCGCGGCCATGCGCTCGTCGTTTTCGTCGTCCGCGAGGTGGTCGAGATACGCCGCGAACATGGGGTCGCGGCACCCGATCGACCGGTTCTCCGGCCCGGACACCTTGTCGCCGATCCGGTCGATCAGGTCCTCACGGATCGAGTCATCGTCGGGATCGTCTTCTTCTTGCTCTGCGTACGGGCTCGCCGCGTTCGGATCGTCGCGATCGCCGAACGTCGATTCTGCCTGTAGTTCTTCCATGCTCGGCCCATCGTCGCTCATCGAGCCACCTCCTCACTCCCCGCGACGGGCCCACTCGCCTGTTCGGCGTCGACGCCCTCGACGCCATCCTTCCAGTTGGGCGTGCCGAGCCGGCGCACCAGTTCGGCCGTGTTCTGTCGGTACTGATCGCGCGCCTCTTCGGCGCTCTTGAGGTCGGAGTCGTGTGCGAACAGCGTCTCGCGCTCCAGTTGCGCGTTGATGACGGCCTGTGAATCCCGGACAGGAACGGGCGACAGTTCGACGGGGAAGGCCCCGCGGAACTGGTCGAGGAAGTACCGCCCGGCCTTCGTTTGTGAGCTGACCTGCGAGAGCACGACCATCGTCAACTCCAGATCGGAGAGGAAGTCGTGCCGTTCGCGTTTCTCGTTGATTTCCGCGCGGATCTTCGCCGCCTGTTTAGTGTCGAGCGGCGACGGTCGGACGGGCGTGAACACGTGTTTCGTCGCCCACAAGGCGTTTGCCGCGACGTTCGACGTGGAGCCCGGCACGTCGATCAGCACGAGGTCGTACTGGTCGTCGACGTATTTGCTCAAGAAGTCGTCGAGGAACGAGTAGCGCTGCGCCGGGTCGTCGATATCGCTCAACGACTTGTCGACGCCGTCCAACTCTTCGCTCGCAGGGATCAGGTCCGGACCTTCGCCCGTGGGAACAGCGAGGTCGGCGAGCACGCCGTCGTCGGTGTCGCCATCGGACCGCAGGCGCTCGTCGATCTGGTCGATGTTTGGCGCGAACGCCTGCGCGATTGTCGGCCATTGCGTCGCCTGTTCGAGGTCGTCGCCCTCGATCCCGAAGTGCGTCGCGAGGTCGTTCTGTTTGCCATCGAGTGCGATCAAGAGCGTGTTGAGGCCGAGTTCCTGGTCGGCGACGACGCCCATGTGCGCGAGACTCGTCGTCTTGCTGGTCCCGCCTTTATCGACGAACGCCACCGCCCGGAGCGTCTCGTCGTCGGGGACGTACGCCCCGAGAGTCTTGTCGCGGAGCGCACCGTAGTCGTCCCACGGCAGCCCGCTGTTCGTGAACGTATCCATCGGTATCGATTACGGTATCGATAGCGATACCGCTTAAAGATGCTGGCGACAACCGGCCTCGATACTGATTCGGGACTGGCGG
>Ga0306915_100342_pt1 | contig 18279 bp, 19 predicted proteins | sample AntDeeMetag20061_FD_190427 | JGI IMG/M metagenome (GOLD analysis project Ga0306915, IMG submission 190427) | Saline lake microbial communities from Deep Lake, Antarctica - Metagenome TFF 2006 #1 (v2) (version 2) | ecosystem: Environmental > Aquatic > Non-marine Saline and Alkaline > Saline... | reverse complement strand
GCTTACTCCTGAGAGCAGTTGTGAACATCGGGAAGGAATTCACCGAACAGTTAGTGGCGAAGGACGGGGTCGTTGTGTCTCTGGAAACTGGCAAGCATGCGAAGCGGGATGTGGATACGAATCGGTGGTGGCCAGTGACGCTGTCTGTATCCGTAGATCCGAGCCATTTACTCGATCAGTCGGCGCAGTTAGGGTATCTGTCCGAGGACGTGGAATGGGGCGAGGAACTGTGTACTGGGCTGATAGAGACGTTGTGCGAATTGATGGAGTGGTTCGAGCCGGAAGAAGTGACGCGAACGGATCCGAATAACATCCGGTTATTCGTCACGGATGCAGGGCCGTCGACGGTGACGTATGATACCTCCCTATCACTGCCGATGGATGAGGTTGCGTCTGAGGACGAAACTGTGTATGAAGTCGTTCACCGGGAGACAGCGGCGACCACGGTTCGGATCCCGGATTCAGAGGTTGCAGAACCGAATTCTGGGTTGAATGGCAAGTCACTGGAAAGTGCAGTGATTCAGAACGCCGGGGCAACGGAAGGTGAGGGGTTGAATACGACGCAGTTTGATGAGGTGATTTCGGTGCGAGAAGTCGAGAGTGTGTTCGCGGAGAAAGATGAATCTCAGAAGTCGAGGGATCCGTTGACAAATGGAGTGGAGAACGATGGGATTCCGTTGATGAAGGGTGATGTGTTGCGTGTGAATGGCCGTGAGGTGATTGCGATGAGTGCGGTGATGATGGGGGCGGCGTTAGATCTGCGAGATGTGGAGACGGGAGAGTGGGTGAAGCGAGTGTCTGTTCCGGAGGATGCGAAGTGGTTCCAGTATGGAGATGGAGATTGGGAGTACGTTGGGCGGGTTTCTGACGAGACGATGGATGCGTTTCAGGAGGCGGAGAATGCGGTGGAGGAACTTCAGTCGATGACGATTTCGGTGGAATAACGCGCCGCGTTTTTCGGTGCTTTTATACGTATTTGGGCGGTTTGTATAGACACAATGACGCAGACCACGAAGCCACCGAAGACATCGGATTCTAAATGGAGCGCAGAAACCGAATCGTTCGCCGGACTCGATCTTCACCCGCTCGAAAGCGGCGGCACCCCGAAAGACCCAATCACAGGGCCAAGCATCCGCCCTTCCGAAGTGGGGTGGATGCCGAAGACCGAAGCTGCCAGTAACTGGATCGCCGAACACAAAATGGACACGCTGGAACTCCCCCCAACGTACCCCGAAATCGAAAACTACGACCCATACGTTGCTCGCGTAGAAGGCGATCTCAAAACCGGCGTCGGTCACGGAATCACGGCAAATGTCCTGGAAGCCGCTCTGCGAGTCATCACCGGGGGTGGGCGATACACTGCGGATCACTTCGCAATTCATCCGTGCCGCGTTCCCGAGGAATCCCGTGACCGGTGGGTGTTACAAACGCCGACCGGCTACATGTTCGTTCACTACGACTACCAAACAGACGAACCTGAGAACATCGACCGAGAGGTTTCGGAAACGATTTCGACACCGCAGGGACCGCTTGAAATCGCCGAGGAGAAAGAATCGGTTCTTGCGGGGCTTGAGGAAGTCGCAGAGATACTGGATGGAGTATTCGACATCCAGTTAGCAGCTCATGTGAGCCGCCCCAAAGGCGGGAATACCGTACACACGTTCGAGATGAAGTCGGGAAAAGAAATCGAGATTGAGGCATGGAACCTCCCGGACCTCAAACACCGAATCGTTGATTCCAGAGAGAATCTTCGCCTGTGGAATGGAGGGACGATTAGCATCGGAGATGAAGGAGACCATGAAACCGGGGCGGTGTCCGCTCCGAAGCCGCGTCGGGCAGGCGAGTACCCGTTCGAGGTGCAGATGAATGTGTCTGCGGAGGAGATCCCGGATGCAGTTGGGGAAACGAAGCCCGAAGATCCGGCAGCAAAGTATCGCACGGGCCGGATTGTGGTTGGGTATAAGGAACTGCTACAAGGGGCAACGAATGTCCGAACCGGATTCCCGGTTGTATCCGCTGAGTACAAGAAATACGAGTTGGTGGTGTCGAATACGCTTAGGTCGTACAGTGCCACGCTCCGCCCAAAATACAGTACCACCAAAATCAGTAAGACAGTGGATCCGTCGACGGGCGACGTAATTCCGGATATAGCGGAGGTTGAGAAAGCACCGGATATGCAATTGCTCCCGGATAGCGAAATCGAATCTCGGGACTAACGGCATCGTTTCTCGGGTGGTGATCACCCCCTGAATGTGAGGTTTTACATATAGTTACTCGAAATGAAGAGGTAACGATGACTACTGAAAATCCGAATGTCGAAGTCCCGGGGCGGAACCAGTCACTTCGCGGCTTGTTCAAGGAGAGTGATGCGCAGTGAATAACCGGGGCGCAGAGTGGATGTGTCGGGTGGCGCGGCAACTCGATGAGGGCGATGAGATTATGGTGAATCAGCGGCAGCGCCCACTCACTGTGACGGACACCAACCCCGGGGATTACGGGGGATTCCCGTTCGATGCGATTGCATTGGAAGGGAATGGAACGGATTACACTGTCCGGATTCCGGAAGATGATGAGAGCCGTCCGTTGCTTCAGTGGCCGTCTTCGGATTCGATGACGACCATTTGGAAGCTTGAGGTGGAAGGCAGTACGCAGGCGATGGTGAGTGAAATGTCTGCAACTGAGTTCATCCAGGGGATCGGCGAGTCCGAACCGCTTGAAGGAGCGGAAGGAATAACGGGCGGATCTGCTGCTGATCCCGATGACGTGGATGACTCGGCGGTGCTTGGAACGTGTCCGGACTGTGAGGGGGACGTAGTTGAGAATGAAGAGCAGGCCCAGTGTACGAACTGTGAGTTGTGGTGCTGGATGTCGGAGTGGAACACCCACTACGCCGAAGCGTGAGCGAAGCTGGAAAGCAGTGACTCGGGGGTAAGCCCCGAACTATCTTCTCCGGGGCGGCGTCACGATGCAAGTATTGTGAACCGCTATGGAGAGAATGCGTTTCAGAAAGCGTCTCGGTACATGTTTGTCGTGGTTGTTCTTGCGGGGTTTGTGACGTTGTCTGCGGCAGCGGCAATGCAGTCACTGCCGGACACCGACCCCGAGGCGAATGTGAGTATTGAGTCCGAGGCAGGGGCGCAACAACAGGTAGCTGCAAGTCCAGCACAGCCGATGTCGTCAACGGGGTGTTTCCGTGGGAAGGGGCATCAGTTCCGGATTGGTGAGTCACCAGGAACGATTGATAGTGCGATTCATCTGTCTGTGTTAACGAATCCAGCGGATGGATCAGAGTTTGGATTGGAGTCTGTTGGCGATCTTGAACAGGGGCGGGTTGTGACGCTTGCTGCGGGGGTTCGGGTGAGTGGGAGTGACGTGATTGAATCGGGTGGGAATCCGTTCGCCGGGTTCGACCTGATTTACCGGTATGAATTGGATTTGCCGATGTTTGATGGGCGTGTTAATCAGAGTACGTATTCGGATGATAGACCGCCTGTTGAGTCGGGGGCGGGTGTTGTTGACTGTTGACTTCGCGTCACTGAAACAGAGAACACAACCATAATTCCGGTGCCTTTATTATGTTTCCTCATTACTGTTGAAGTACACAATGACGACCGACACCAACCACACCAATGAAGAACCCGAAATACTCGTCTTCAGCAAAATCTCGATCAACCGCGCGCCGAGAGGACACCCCGGCGCAGAATCCCCTGCCGAAGCAGCTCATGCCACCGTCACGTGCGACAACTGCGGTATCGATGGATACGTCCATTTCAATGCCTTCGAATTCGGCCCAGACTACGATGGGAAACTGTGCGCGTGGTGCAATGCAGACACCAAGATTGTATTCACGGAGACTGAGCGCCCGGACACGAAGCCATATCAGTTCACGAGTTGTAGCCAGTGTTCGCGTGATGGATACATTCTCGGCGACCCAGAGACGAATATTCACAGTGACTCAGTGACTGTGATGTGCGAATCTTGTGATGCGGATGATGAACGGGACTACAAGGAAAAAGAACTTCATAGAGGGTTGTGAAACCGAGATATGGCGATGAACGAACCCACTTCCCGTGCTGATCCTGAAAACACCGGTGACGGGAATTCCCGGAGTGTTCGCAGCGAAATTGATCATATAGCAGCACGGATTCAACGTCTGATAACTGCACAGAGAACCCGGCGCGGGGCGATTGAACAGGCAGTCTTCACAGTAGACTTCAATGACTTAGCCTCGGTGGAGTCGTTCGAAGAAACGCTGTTAGGTGACCAGTCGACAATCGGGTGGACAGGCCATAAGATGGACCTTCATGGTGACTATGCGAAATTTTGGATGATGAAGGAGGTGGACGACGTCGAGAAAGAGTCGCCAGCAACTGTTGTGTTCGAGGTTGCGCCGGAATGGATGCGCGTGTACGTAGATGATGAAACCGAGATCCGAAGTGTAGCGAAGTTCCTACATCAAATTCAGTTGCTATTCAATGCCGAATTCCAGTTCCCAGCCCCCGCCGAACCCCGTATTTAAGCCGGATAATCCCGTTATGTGGAGCATGGGAACTGCTGATAGCAGCGACGAGTACGAGATCGATCTTGATGCTCGGGCTGACGACCCGACGTTAGACGACCGTGCATTCCTCCCGCTGGGACTGACGGAAGATGGAGTCACGATGGAAGAACTACTGAATAATGCGATTGATGACGTGATTTCGCATCTTCTCAGTGAAGGCGGGGAGCCTGAAACGCTTCACATCGCGATCTCCGATTTCAGTGATCCGGACGGGAAGACATGCGCAACCTTGTACAAACACAAGCACCGGGACAGTGACACGACTGTTGTGTGGGTGCCAGCGAAGCACAATAACGAAGACGGGAAGACGGGTGTGTTGGAAGTTCTGGAGCGCGTTTCGAAGATCGCGCCGAGCGGGTCCACGGTGACGTTCACTGACTTAGCGCCGAATGGAGATGAGTCGGAGACGTATCTGGATCTGTTTGCGAAGTTCGTTGAGGATGATGTTGAGTTCCGCATCCGCGATCACCACGAGTGGCCGCGTGAGATTCTGAATGGGGTTCCGGACGGGGTGGAGTGCGTTGTTGATAGCGGCCAAGATGAGCCGGTGTGTGCGAGTGAGGTTGTGCTTCGGGAGGATTACGCGGATGCACCGGAGACTATGCAGGATCTCGTGAAGGTAACTTCGGTGCGTGACTTGTGGAAGGACGACCACCCGGAATTCAACACGCGAGCATGGGATCTGAGTCAGTTCAGCTTTCACTGTGAGCCGCGTGAGTACCCTGAAGTGACGATGGAGTACGGTGCAGATGTCCAAGACCACCCGGATGTAGATTCGCTCGTGACGGGTGTTCGCGAGGAGATTCAGCACATGGCAGATGCGGCGGATTGGTACACGATTCAGTTTGACTCCCCGGTGTACCTCGGTGAGAACATCGAATTCAATGAGAATACCGGGGTGTTTGAGTATCTCAGAGAACAAAAGGAAGAAGACGCGGATCCGATTCCGATTCCGATTATTCACTCGGAAACCACAGACGCGTTACCGGTCGATGTCACTGAGGTGATGGAGATTACGTTCGCAATGGTGTACGGAACGGCATCTCGTAGTGACGTAGGCGCAGAACTGTTAGATCGCGGGGCGGATGCAGTTGCTGTTGTTCGTGGGTTCGGGCAAGCAAGCTTCCGGTCGGAGGAAGAAAAGCCGATTGCACGGACGTTCGCAACGCGGTTTAACGGGGGTGGGCACGCTGTTGCAGCTGGATCGAATCCGGGGTTGGTGTTAAACAAATCTGACTACATGAGTCGGATTGAGGATGGTGAGGATCCGGAGGAAGAACAGTTCACGCATTACCAGAAGCACTGGGCAACGCGCGGGGAGATGACGAAGGAGTACGTCTTGGAGACTATTCAGGACACGTTCGATGCAGTAGCGACTGAACAGACGGAAACGTAGAGTTTGTGTAGGTGTTGTTCGGGCGAGAAACGAGAATCGAAACTGGAACTGGCGGAGAGGTCAGTTATCTGAGTTGAAGTACGTTTCTTCCCAGTCACGGCGGGTGAGAAGGGCGCGGCGGCCTTTCTCGGTGATGTCGTAGGAGTTTGTGCGTTTGTCGATTTCTCCTTTCCGAATGAGTCCGTCGGATACGAGATCATCGAGGTTCGGGTAGAGACGGCCGTGGTTAACGTCTGAGTCGTAGTAGTCTTCGAGTTCGTGTTTGATGCGGAGTCCGTGGGGTTCTGTGAGTCCGGTGAGGACGATGAGGACGTTGTGTTGGAATGCGGTGAGGTCTGCAACGATTTTGTCGCCGTGAAGACCAGTATCGGTAACTTCGCCACGGGTTTCTTGGTTTGCTGCCATACACATCTATCAGCGATATATCTATAAATACTCTACGATTTCCCTGAATGTATGTCATTGAAAATTACAGTGTTAAACCCTATCTTTTCACAAGGAGAGAATCCCGCCGTAAACGGCGGGATTCTCTCCTTGTGAAAAGATAGACAACACCGTCAATTTCACAGGTGAAAAGAATAATAAAGTCAGTAACTCAGAGAGAAAAACCAGAACTCAAGCAGACTGATTAGCGAGTTGACCTGACTCAAGGACGGACACCGTCACTGGCTCAGAATCTTCACCAACGACATTCGATTCAGGAACATGAACCGTCGATTCACCCCCCTGACCACCCCCAATGATGCTGATTGTGTACGGCCCATCAGCAGTCACTGACGTTTCCGTGTACCCATCCTCGGTAGTCACCGAATCATACCCAGTCGTGCCATACGGAACCGTCATTTCGAACGTCCCATCCTCACCGACTTCTGCCTGCTTCGTGTACGTGAAGTTACTTCGAGCGCCTTCACTGAGATTGACAGACGCTTCAACAGTCGAGCCAGCCGGGGCATCACCCTCAATCGTCGCGCCATCAACCTTCTCGAACGTCTTCACCCACGACGGCTGCGTTACTTGCAACTTGTCATACCCAGTTGTAAAGATGGTCTGTTGCACCGACTGCATGTACTGGCGGTCGTTGAACGCCATCGAATACGACGAATTCACGAGCCGGTACTGCTCTAATGCCGAGACGCGCTCATTCGGTGCCATTCCGATTCCGCCAACCTCAGCATTCGGATTCTTATCAGCGAAGGCTTGTGCTTCCTCCGAGGAATTGAATCGGTGAATGTCCCCCGGCCCCTCGAACACTTTGACAGATTCGCCACTGGAAGCCGTCCGTTCGCTGTATTCAACAGCGATGTTGCCTTTGTCGAGTGACGACCCGTGCAGGTGATACAGGCGAACAGCCATCGATTCGTAGTACGCCTGTTCTTTGTGCGAGTACGCTTGCTGGAACGACCCATTGGACACCGAATACACCGGCGTCACAAGATCGTCTTTGTTACGAACGTCAGAGTGTGCAGCTGCATCGCCAAGAACTTGATTCGCGTCAGCAGTCTTCCAATCAGCCATGACGTACTTGACTTCCGCACCATTGTCCTGTGCGGGAAGTGCGTCCGGATCATCGCCAACAAGGAAGTCAGCTGTCTCTTGCACGCCATTCTGTTCCGGTGTAGCGACAGAGGGGCGATCTGCGAGTGTTGTAATCCAGTGCCCATACGAACTCCACGAGAGAACACCGTAAGCGTCAGACGGGTACTCATAGTCCGTCGTGTGGCTATACGTTCCATTGTACGGAAGTTCGGCATTGGACTCGCTGGGAGACGGAGTGTTTTCTTGAAGATACGTGAGCGGTTCCTGCCATTCAGTTACTTCACCGGGCGAATTTGCATTCGCAGACTCTATGACATTCGTGGAAGTGACTGCTTGCCCACCAGCATTTGCAAGTGGGAGTGGAGCAATGAGCGGGGCGAAGAGCAGCACGGTGACTACCACCGCAACAATCACTGCGGGGAGAGACATGGAGTCACTGACCCGATCAGCCGATGAGAACCAGTCCGTGATTGAGCCTGCGAGGTGATACAGGAAGTACCCCGTGAAGATTGCAACAGCCACCGCGAGGTAATACTGGAACCGCATTTGAGTGAACGCCAGTGCAGAGGTGAATACCGCCCATGCAGTGAGGAATTCCACATCAGCACTCGATTCGCGGCGGAACATCTTGAATGCGGAAATGAGGATGCCAACACCGGCAGCCACGAACGCAAATCCGTATTCTCGAACCAAGACATCGGATGCACTGAATCCGTACTTCGGCGATGCCAGCGCCCATAGCGCCTGCGTGTCAGGAGTCAGGCCGGGGACGACACCAAATCCGAACAGGGTCAAGAGGTAAGAGAGGAACTGCCCTGTTTGTGCAGCGAAGATACTGAATCCGAGAAATACGGAGGCGAAGAGCGCGAGTAAATGGATGAGTGACGTCTGCCCCGAATGCCGGTGTGAGTACAAGTGAGTGTACAGGGTTGCAATGACTGGAAGTCCAGCCGCGAGTGCAGCTGCGATTGCGTGCAGGAACGATAATTCGGTGAGGGAAAGGAGAGGGGCGCTGTAAAGCACAGTGTTCCCCACAATAACCGGGAGGAGAACTGCGCCGGTGGTGAAGGGAATGACAACACCAGGAATGGAAATGAGTTCAAGCGGGGTTCTGGATGCGGTATCGGAAAGAATTCGGAACGCGATGAATGCCGCGAAGAACCCGAGGAACGCAATTCCAGCAGGCCACACCATAAGATACAGTGCGGTGAACGCGCCAGCGAAGACGCTGTACTTAACCGCGCCATCGAACGTCCCGGACGAAGAATACAGGAAGTCAGTCAGGTGAGATTGCTGAGGAATGGAACGAATGGCAAGGAAGATGAACGTGACTGCGAGTACCATCAGTAGGACTTCGGCGATGTTGTGGGATGCGTAGCCGACGAGTCCACGTTCGAGGAAGACCCCGGGCATGGCTGCAAGAAGAACTGCTGAAACGAGTCCCGCGCCACGCCCTGCGATCTTCGCGGCGAGGTAGTACACGGGGAAGATGATGAGCGTGCCGAGAACGGCAGGCGTGTACAGAAGCGTTAACGCGATTGTTTGTTGGCTTGGGTCCCCAAGGCCAATGATGAACGCAACAGTGGCGATAACGAGGTCGTAGATGGTTCCGAATTCACCGTGGCTTGCGCCAGTAGGGAACGCGCTGTATACGTCGTAGGGGATGGTCTGTGGCCAGTTCTCAACACTCCATTCGATTGCTCGGAGGTGGTACCATGCGTCTGTTCCAGAGAGGAACACGCCGTTGTCTGTGATGAATCGCTGGGAGCCAGCGAGGCGGATGCTGAACATCGAAACGGCAGCGATGAGAAGTACTGGGATGTGGTACCAGAGTTTGAACAGATCGAAGACTGAGAGTGTCTCCGGTGCAGAGTCTGGTGACTGGGTACTCATTACGACCTAACCGACCATGAGGCTGTGAAAAAAGGTTGTGCGCTTGCGTGTTGGATGGTGTTCGTGAATAACCCTCGAACAACCCTTGATGTCCAAAGACAGTTATCTCACCATACTTGGGTCCCCAACGGTGAAATCAAGCAAAACGTCTTTATAAGTATGACACAGTAAATCAACGTAAGGCATGACTCCGTACATCGGAACCGCAGTTCTCGCAACCATCTGTCTCGCCCCGCTCTACCTACACTTCAGCTACGCGCACAAACAACGCAACCTCAGAAACCAAACCCCGTGACCACCTACAGCGTGTCCGGTGCAGTCGGAACATCCTCAATCGACGTGTGAACTCCGCATATCTTGATCACACCACTGAGTTCATTCACCGCTTCCTCAACACTCACCTGCTCATTCAGTTCGTGCGTTCGGTAATTCCCATCCGGCCCACCGTTCTCCCCATCACGATTCGTGATCTGGAGCGTGTCCAATTCAGCCAGATAATCCCGAACCGTGCGGTACCTCACACTGCGTTCCCCACCACTCTCAGCTAACTTCTCATAGCGTTCATACACCCGGCGACTCCGAGGTTTCTCAGACCCGTCTGCCGTCAACGTCACTAACGCATACAACGTAATTTTCTCGTTTTGAGACAGCGACGAGATACTGGTGATGACTTCCTCACTTTGCAATTGTTCTTTCGCACGGCGCACGTGATCGCTCAGGACTTCATCCGCATCTTCAGCTCGGGAAATGTCCGCTGACTCACGAAGCATATCAATTGCTTTCCGAGCGTCACCGCCGTTATCTGCACCAATCGCAGCGCAATGCCGGAGAATGCCGTCATCCACAGCACCAGGGAGGAATGCGTCATCCGACCGTTGTTTCAACACGTCGAATAACTCGGGGCTATCATACGGATCGAACTGGATGCTTTTGTCTGAGAGACTGGACTTCACATCGCTTTTGAGATCATCCAACAGAGTGAGATCGTTACTGATACCGACAATCCCGACTTTGGCGTTTTCCAGATACCCGTTCGTTCTGGCACGCGGGATTTGATACAGGAATCCGTTCAGTTTCTCGTGATCGATTGCATCGAGTTCGTCAAGAACAAGAATCACGGTCCCGCCGATTGCGTCAAGTTCGTTGAAGAGCATCTTGTACACGCGCTTCTCTTTGTAGCCCGTGTTACTGATCTCATCTTCCATTGGCCGAATGGAATTGATAATCTCGATTGCGAGACTGTAGCTACTGGAGATGCCTTCGCAGTTGATGTTGATTCGTTCCAGATCAACCGGTACGTTGTGTTCTTCGATGTCGCTTTCGAGTTGATTCAGAATGAAGTGTGTGCATTCTGTTTTCCCAGTTCCGGATTTCCCGTACACGAAAATGTCATCCGGTTCTTCGCCGTTAATCACGGGGAGGAGGGCGTTCTGGTATTGTTTGAGTACATCGTTCCGACCGACAACCTTGGGCGGTGAGTAGGTGTCGGAGAGGACTTCTCTGTCGTTGTAGATGGTGGTGTCTACATTGAACCCTATCTCTGCCATACATAGGTGTGTTCTCCGATTTCGGTTAAGGGTTGGGACCGCCGATTCCAGTGGGGGCACCAGTTCCGGTGAAAATGAATCGGGCGGCCTGCCCCAGTGACTCGAACAAAATCGCGGGACTCCAATCTCGAAACACCACCAGTTCCAGTGTCCCCCCAACATCCGGTGAATCAAATTGTTTCTCGACGGGGAATTGGCGGGTAACCAGAAGGAGAAGCCGTGAGCAAGTGGGGCGAACCAAGACTTTATGTGGAATGTCGATGATTGTTGAAGTAGATATGACAGACCACACGGTTTCAGAAAAGCAGATTCAGCGCATCCGCGATAACTTAGAAGAAATTCAGGAGAACGCTGAGAATCCGAGTGTGAAGGACACGGCGATGTTCACGGAGAACATCCTCCGGGAGATTGAGAAAGAGTCAGAAGAGGATATGAAATGACCAACCCCGATGCACAATTCGGTGACAGAGGGGACGGAGAAGAGTATCAGTACCGCTCGGTGTTCGTCCTCGGTGGTGGGTGGAAGCTCAGAGAATGGACTTCGCGAGCTGAGGCTATTGAGGATCTCGGTGTGGCGAAGGATAAGGGAGCAGTTGCCACCGCAATCGAGCGTAAAAACCCTGACACCGGGCAGATAGAGAGGGCACAGACCCCAGATGGCGAATGGATGCCCGAAGAAGAAACCGATTTCCAAATCCGAGCAGCAGGTGAACAATGACGGAGCAATCAGACGGAGAAGTTGAACGCTACGCCCTCACCAACGGAGACGGCGAGACGATGCAGGGTGAAACCTACGAAGACTACGGCAATGCGGTCTTCGCCCGCGCTCGCCTCATGAACGAACACCCAGATGGTGAAGATATAACTGTGAAGGCTGCCGATGGCGGGTGACGCCGAACAATTCGGAGACGACACCAATCGTGGTGCCGATCGACTCGATGGAGAGATTGATCACCAACTCCCCGACTGCGAGGAGTGCGGAACGCATTGCGATAGGGTCAAAACGGCATGGGTGATCCGTCGGGAGTGCCCTAATTGCGGATGGTCTACGGTGGTGTTTGCGAGATGACGGGCGGAGAATGCGACGGGAGAATTGATCGGAATATCAGATACTCGTGCGACGTGTGCCGAGAGGAAGGAACCGACAAACCGGCTCGAAAGCGGGTATCGGCCCCCGATGCGGCAGGGTACGTGAACGTCTGCGCGGACCACGTCTCCGCCGTTCGCGGGAGGGTGATTGAGACACTATGACGGGCATGAATTCGGAGACGGGGTAGAACGCGAGTAGGTGGGCGGGTTGTGGAGCGGTGTTCGGGTCGGTGTGTTTTGTTTGTGTTATATCTGTTTTCTTACAGGGGGAGGGGGGCCACTAATTCCAGTGGACTGGTCAGAACCGGTGACGGTTCTTCAGAACGGTGTATCGTGCGATAAAACCTTTTTATGTATGTATGTATTACACCACTAACTTAGACAGTTTCAGCGACCCCATTTTGTGAAGTTTCATGATAGACCACGGCAAAGTGGAGGGGGTCCGCCCCACCGCCCCCGCCGCGACCCTCACCACTGGAAATAGTGGTCCCCCCGGGTCAAACGGTCAAAATAATTCACTTATCATATTCACAGACATGGTCCCCGTCCAAACATCCGCGCCCCCGACCCACCACTCTCCAAAATGATGCTTGAAGAACAAAACAGCACATTTTTATAATGGGTTGGTGATAATTGAGTTGAATGGGTTACATAAATCTGGAAATCCCCGACAACATGCACGGAAATATACGGACAGAATCAGAAATCAACAACGTCCCAATCAAAATGGTCATCATTGAGTCCCTCCGCCGTGATTTCGATGAAAATGGCAGCGCCGCAACGTTCTCAACCGACGACTGAATCACTGATACACAGCAAAAGAACAGCTCGTTAACCCAAATCGGCCCTCCGCCCTATTCTACTTCCCGTAGTCACTGGATCAAATCCAGATAGTTCCCCTCACTGGAACCGCTACCCCACCGGAACACACGGATCCCGCCGAGTCACGCCGGTTCGTACTCTGCATTCACAACATCGTGCAGTTTCTCCGCTCGCACCTTCCCAATTCCATCCACTCCACGCAACTCCTCTTTCGACGCAGTGAACACCGATCTCACCCCACCAAACCGTTCAAGCAGGTTCTTCGCCGTTGCCGGGCCGATCCCTTCCATGCTCGATACGATGTACTCTTGCTGTTCAGTGAGCGTCGACGTTTCTTTCTGCCCGTGCGCATTCACCTCCGTGTCACGCTCAGTCTGTTCCCGGCGAGCAAGCGTAGCTAACTGCTTCGCCGTTTCCTCTTGCCCGCCCGTGAACAAGACCTCAGCCTCAAAGTCCGCGTACATCGTTGTGATCGCACTGCGAATGGCTTCGTCCGGAATTCCCCGGCGACCATACAGGTCAGTCGGAGAATCGGCTTCCACCATCACCACTGCCCGGTCGTAGTTATTCACGAGAGCTTTGATCTGGTCGAATCCGCGTTCCCCAACCAGCGTGTCGAGGAAGTCGGTTGGGCCTTTCCGTTCAACGCCAACGCGGTCACTGACAATGAAGTCCCCGACTTCCATGTTGTTCTTGATTTCGACTCGTACATCGTCTTGCCGTTTCAGGATCTTCGGAATGTTCGAGTCACCTTCACGGTGATCAACCAGTATCGTGGGTGCGTCATCATCCACTTCTCCAGTTTCACCGACCTCGGACAAGGTTTGCTGGGCATCCTGAAGTTCCTCGTTCAGATCGGCTTCCATGTCCTTCAGCGCCTTCATGTCCTTCTTCATCGTGTCTTCTTGGTTCTGCGCGATCTGGTCTTTCCCAACGTCGGAAGTCCCCTTCCCGATGAGAATCACGACCCGACCATCTCGCTCCCGTCCGGTTCGCCCACGCCGCTGAATTGCGCGGACGCCGTCCGGAATGGGTTCATAGAACATCACAAGATCCACTGCCGGGATGTCCAGTCCTTCCTCAGCAACGGACGTAGCGACCAGCACATCGAATTCGTTATCCTCGAACGCCAGAAGCACGTCCTTCTGGTCGTTTTGCGTCATCCCGGGGTCGTTCTCCTTATTGGATTGCCCGATGAGTTTCCGCGCATCAACCCCGTTCCCGCGATCGAAGAAGTCCAAGATTTTCTGCACCGTGTCCCGGGATTCCGTGAAGACAATCATCTGCCCACCATCCATCGTGACCTCCCGAGCTTCTAACGCTAACTCCGTGAGCTTCGGGTTCGTTGACGTTGTATCTCGGAATAACGTGTAGGCGTCCTGCACGTTCGAATTCCGGACAATGCGTTGGTCAGCTTTTGATGCATCGTCTTCTTGCGCGTCTTCATTCAGTTCGATGAGGTACTGTTTGGCTTGCTCAATGCCTTGGGATTCCACTAAGTCGATGGCGTGGTGGAGCTTCATCGCTTCAGCGCGGTAGCTCAAACACTGGAATCCCTTCGATCGTTTCTGTGAGTCACTGGAGTTTTTCAGCTGCTGAATGTCGCTCATACACGCTTTAATCGGGTACAGTGACTGGGATTTCCTCGCGCTTTTGAGAACACCGCGTTTCTTCAGTTCCTTCTGCGCATCTCGGTACGCCTTCCGGAGGAGATCCGCGCCTTCAGTGACTTCGTCCGGCATGTCGATGTACCGGCGTTCCACCTCCGTGTTCCCGAGGTACTTCGAGAGGGCTTCATCGTCTTCGCTGAAAATCTCGATGTTCGTAATGCCGAGATTTTCACAGACACCCAGAATGCTTTTTCGTTCACTTCCAGGGGACGCACTCATTCCGGTTACGAGCGGGTTCTCGGCGTTGCCGTTGTATCGCTCGCCGATGTAGACGTAGGCGTAGTCACCGGTTGTGCGGTGGCATTCGTCCACGATGAGGTGTGTGACGTCTTCCAGTGTGTACGATCCGCTGACGAGGTCTTTCTCGATGACTTGCGGGGTGGCAATCACGACGCTGGGACGGACATTTCCGTGATCGCCATTCCAGATGTTCTTTCGCTGCGTGGGGGCGGTGTCACTCCCGGTGAAAATCTGGATTTCGTGATCAGGAAGTGTGGTCATCTCCTTGAACGTGCGGGCGTGCTGGTGAACGAGCGGGGTCTGTGGGGCAACCATGAGAATCCGCCCGCCTTTGTCTTCGAGGCGGCGCATGGCCGCGCGAACAGCGACCGGGGTTTTCCCGGATCCCGTGGGGAGGGCGATGAGTGTGGATTCAGTGGTGGCTGCGTTAACGAGCTGCGTTTGGTAATCGCGGTTCTCGATTGCGTTGTCTTCGATGTACTTTCCGGTGACGAATTCGGGCATCTGTATGTGTGTATGCGGGGTCGTATAGCGGTTAAACCCTCGGTACATGAGGGGGTGTTGATGTGAGTTGATTTTGATCCCCGGAACTCTTATTTGGGTTATGTTTTGACACTGGGTATGGTTAATCTCGAAGAAGAATGTCCGAATTGTGGTGGCGCACCGCAGGGTCCGAAAGCGGAAGATGGTGGGTTGCGGTGCAGTGAGTGCCATATTTCGTGGTTCCCGGCGAAGGAAGACAAGTACCGTGATAAAGGCTGGATCTGAACGGGGTCGATGTAGTATGTGCGGCTGACTGGATTGTTAACCAACTAAGCTGATTCGACGCTTTTATTATTAGTTGGAGGTAATCAGGGCGTGTACGTGAAAAGAATCGCGACACGAGGGACTCTGAAAACGAGGGGTGAGACTCCGGGGTCAGGCGGATGAAGCAACTTGATTAATGTTTGTACAGAGATTGCCAGCAAGACTACAGCCGCCAATTGAATCAAGTCCAGTCATTCCAAGTTTCACTTCAGGCGTTACTTGGATACCGACCGTGACTTCCTCCGTCATGTCATCTGTACTGGTTTCTGTTTCCACTCCCGGATCAGTTTCCTGATCCGTGGGTTCGTCTCGTTCAACCGTCTCTGACGCAGTTTCTTGCGGTACTGTTTCTGCCCAGTCACCTAACTGAACCGACTTTGATGTCCCAGTTTGGTCACTAATCTCCGATTCAAGATCAGCACCACTCGCCTCATTCACTGTACTGATGAATTTGTCTTCAGTCACTGGCTCTGCATCCGGTGACAGATCCGACTCCGAATTCAACTGGTAAAATACGTCTGCTAATGTCTTTTCACCATCTGTTTCATGGATAATCTCCGCGTCGATATTCGCCATTACTCGCGCGCCACGCCGGTAATTCACTTCCTCTTCCCACGAGGACGGATCGTTAAGTTCCCCGCTTCCTTCGCGTTCTAACGCCTGTTCTGCGTCATCTGCACTACTGATTCCTTGTTGGTAACTGGCTTTAATCCCGAAGTATTCTGCGAACGCTTCACTTGTCCATTGAACCTCATCAGCCTCAGTGTACGTTTGCTGCGTGTGCGTGTATTCATGGACGTACACGTTATTCACGTCAGTCACTGATTCACTGTGTCCAACAACCATGTCTCCATTGAAGAAGGCGTGCCCACCGCCCGATTCAACTGGGGAGATGAATAACTGAATCGAGTCTGTGCCTTGGAACCCGGTTTGGTCATCGTAGGTGTTGAGAACACGTTCAATTTCCTCGGGTGTGTCCGGGGGTTCGACTGAGTCCGGAACGATGAGGGTGATGTCTTTTCGTTCGCCAATCTCAGTTTCTGTGTACTCGCCGAAATACACGGTATTCGCCCCCGCAACACCGTCTGTAACATCAACTGACACGGTTTCGGAGTGCTGTTCGGATAACGGCTTCATGCGATCCACTGTGTTGTCAGAATTCACCCACACTGCCTCGATGTATGGTGAACCACCGAACACCCAGTTACTTCCACTTCCGTAATCTCCGTGTTCGTTTGCTGTGTCAGTAATATCTGCGGTGTACGTCATTGATGGACTGTTCGTTGTATCCATATCGTATCGGGTGTACGTTCTCTCGCTTTGTTTCTCGAACCCAGTTGTGTCCTGAACTGTAACGTCAGAATCTACGAAGAAGCTGAATTGCCGTTTCGTGTCTGGAACAGTGAAGTCTACGGTGAATTCAGCAACATCGGCATCTTCTGTTTGTTCGACAGTGACTGTCGACGTGACTTGTTCCGGGTATTCAGCCGCGCTGTGACTTGATTGCTCGGTCGGTGCTTCAATTCCGTGAACGGGAGCTGCAATCCCCGCAAGTGCGATGAAGAGGATTCCCAGAAGAAGCACAGTTCGTTTCGAAGTCATTTGGTTGGGTGTAGCGCGCAGTCACTGGGTATGAATTCGTCGGCGGTCAGAAGCCACGGATTTGAGTCAGTATATCCTCGCAATCTTTTCAACCCGGCGCGTCCCCGTGTGATATATGAGTCAAAGCCAAAACTCGGGTTTGATGAGTAGTGGCGGTCTTGTCCGGTATTTCGATGAACAATCCCAAGATGCAGTTCTCGTTAGTCCGAAGACAATCCTGTTTCTTTCGATTGGAACTGGATTCGTTGTTGAGATGCTGAAATTCCTGTTCTGACGAGTCTCTGCGAACAAAGAGAAGACGGTTGAACGGATGTGTGTTCCGTGTTCAGTTCACCGGTTCACCGCATTTGTCGCATTCACACCCAAGATCGTACACCAGTTCTGTATCTGCACCGCAGTTCCCGCATTCGACTATTTCGCCCATACTACGATGTTTTGCAGCCGCGTATAAATGAAGTTCGGGGGGTTTGAGTCCCGAAGTTCTTTCCCCGGAGGTCCGGTACTGGTTCGTATGTCGATTGAATCCCCTCGTGTGAAGAAGGCGGTTGCAATTGTATTGTCCATCTTATTGACGTCGAGTTATGCTGCGGTCGGTCTTTTCTGATTTCGGTGAGTAATTGGAAACAGTCGTGGAAGTGGAGTTGCACTCCTGTATTTCCCCCACGGAAGATTACTTCCAGTAATCCGTTTTTCGGGTGGTATGGTCATGGCGTATCGATGGTTTTTGTTCGCCCCCGAACCAGAATATATATGGATGATTCATCTCCCTGTTTCAAGATAGGTCACGCAACCACCATTCCGTTTGAATGCCCTCCTGACGAGCGAGAACCATTACTTGACGATTGACGTTTTGTTTCAAACGCCCATCAAACGGTTCTTAGACGCATTTCCGTGGATTTAACAGTGCCCTTCGCAATGCCTTTAGCATGGCTACCGGGCAGCAAACTACAACGGACTCACCTGTTGCGGAAGCGATTGATAAGATCCAGAATTCATCCGAACTCGAAGCGAAATTCGAGAACGACGCCGAGCTACAGTTCCGGACGAAACTCATCTCTATCCTATTCACGTTTCAAATCCCGTTACTGGCACTCATAGCATCCACGTCAGTGTACA
>Ga0306915_100210_pt1 | contig 24258 bp, 37 predicted proteins | sample AntDeeMetag20061_FD_190427 | JGI IMG/M metagenome (GOLD analysis project Ga0306915, IMG submission 190427) | Saline lake microbial communities from Deep Lake, Antarctica - Metagenome TFF 2006 #1 (v2) (version 2) | ecosystem: Environmental > Aquatic > Non-marine Saline and Alkaline > Saline... | reverse complement strand
GATCGCGGAAAGAAGCATACTATCTCGGCGGCCCACCAGAATCAGTGCAGAACGCGAACGCCGAGATTCGAGAGTCACTGGCTGATCTCACGGAACTGGTTGTGGAAACAGTGCCGCATATCACCACTGCCGAAGATGCACTGAATTTCATCGGAACCGAACTTGAACGCGCAGAAAATCGAGTCCAAGAGGCTCACAGTGAGTGACTCAGAGTCGGCGGCAACGTATGGTTGGGATGCTCCCAGTCAGTTCGATACGTTCGAGGAGAAACGGAAAGCTGCATTGCTGTATTGGCGCACGTGGGCTGTGATGCTGATTCTCGCAATCGGAGTTTTGCCCATATTCTCCCTGCCGTTTTCAGGGTATGTGGGTGATGTAGCTACCGTTTTTATATTGGGTATCACGTACTGTGTAGCACAGCAAATCTTGAATCATGACTGACGATACTGTCGCAACACAGGGCCGTGGCGAACCGGGAACCCGAACATTGCCGAATGGCGATAACGTCCATGAATCCAGTGATGGGCGGTTCGTTTTCTCCCCGAACACCCGGACGGTGCATCAGCGTGAGGAATGGCCAACGGACGAGTACGACTACGCATTCCATCCGAAATGCGGGCAACGTCTTCCCGAAGGGTCAATCTGGGGATCTGTTGATGCGGAGTCTGAAGAAGAAGCGGTGATGAAATACGATCTGAGTCCGTGTACGCGATGCATCACGGAGTCACGGAAACTGGAACTCTGGCGGAAGGATGCGTACACTGCACACGTCATGCATCGCGTCGACACCCCGGACCGGTGGTTGTAGGGGTGGACCGGTAGTATCTGGAACTGTCTTCTTCCGGGCGTTTATATGACTGCCTCGTTCAGTATGAGCTACGATGAGGTGGCTCATAGACCCCGTGTTCAACGCAGTTCCGGCACTGGAATTCCTCCAGTTTCTCCCAGAGAAAATCCCGTATGAATTGATTGGGCGACTCATCGTCCTTATTGCCTTAGTCATCACCGTGGTTTTCGGCGTCGGAATCGTCTTCGGCGTCACTGCGTATGTGTGGATGAAGTTCTGGTTCGCAATCTCGAATTTGATGTGGCGCGGCTATGAACAGAAAGCGAATCACCCGCCGGTTTGGAAGACCCGGATTTCCGGAATTGCGTTGTGTATCCAGACATTGAAACTCTGGAAAATTCCTACCTCATGGAAAAACGCAAAGGAAATGTCCAACACGAAACAGTGGTGTGAAGACCACGGGTACGAGTACAAAGGCGACGAAGACACCAGTGCAGACTAACAACACAGCAATTCAACAATGACCCAACCTGACTCTGAAACTGCCAACGAAACTGATCAGTACGACACCCTTCTCCGTTCGATGGAGCCGGGGTTGTTGATTTCCGTGAATAATGCGACTGACCACGCACTCCCGTCTGGGGAATTAACGGTGAAATCCAGCCGAGATGATGAAACTAATGTGTTCCTCACTGGGTTCCAAGACAGTCATTGGCGGATTCACCGTGAGATGTCCGGCGATCTTGTGTACGATGAAATCGGGGATTGCGGAGAATCCTACGTGGATGACATCCTCACAATTGAGATTCTCGGCATGGAATAACAACTGTCCTGAACACTACCGTATTTTGAAAATCAATGCAGACAACAACTGAAACCTCCGGTACTGACGATGCACAGACTGTTGAACGACGCCAAGTGGACTGGTGGGCGCTGGAATCCGTCGTCACTGAACGTCGCACAATCGTGGATGAAATCAGTGACGCTACCGGGTATTTCCATGATTCTGAAGCTGAGAAGCTCGTTGACATCGCGGAAGCGTCCGGGATGAAGCCTATCGGGGTTGTCCGTGCAGCTGTCGAAAAGGAAATCGATCTCCGCGAATGGCGTGTCGCGCATTTCGAACAAGACGATGATCCGCGAGCGTACATCCCGCACAATGCGTATCAGTATTGTGAACGGCACCGGAACGCCGAAGCGGCTCTGAATACCGTTCGTGATGTTCTCACGGAAGTGAACGACTATGGCCATGAAACCGTTATCGATGGATTCGAACAGGTTGAGGAACTGCTCCAATCTCACGCTCGGAGTCATCGTGCGAAAGCAGAGGCGGCGGAGAAGCATCTCGATAAGTGCAATGTAGAAGCACCGGACGCGACCGATTTTGAATTGTAGCGTATCAGTGTAGCGTGCATTAAAATAGGTGGCACCCGGAATGTGACTTACACCACATGAACGGCATAGATGATGCGGAATGGACGTTCGAGGAGGGTGCGGTATTATTGGAAGCGAGTGAGGGGGACTCGATGCCGGGAATGGGGAATTATCTCTCAGACCCAATCGAGTACGAAGTGAAGCGTCGTCTGTTCGATCCGGACCATGACACAGAACTGTACTACCTCGAATGGGAGGAAAACGGCAATGTGAAAAACCAGTTGTACACGGAAACGCTCGTTCGGATGCATTACGAAGTCATGGAGGATCCGGGCGATGAGTGACATGCCGGACTCCGTTGTAGGGCTGTGCGACTGCGGGTGGAAGTACCATCGGGCGCAGGCGGAAAAGATGGTTCAGACTCGCGCAAGAGCCGACATCGATGATGATGTCGATGATGTCGCTGAAGAACAGGGCGGACTTCACGAACGTGTCTGCCGGGAAGACGGTGAGGTGACTATTGATGTCTGAATCAGTAACAATGACGACTGGCAATGAGAGCGAATCGGATTTGCTGAACACGTACCGAACGTCGCCTTACACGTTCCCTCTGCATGTCGTTTCAGAGGATGGGTCGGCGTTATGCGGGAATCTCTCCGGGAAGCAGCTCCGGCTCATCGAGAAGGAAGGCTTCGATGTTCTCCCAACTGTGTCCGAGAAGCGCGATGGGGAGGAGTGGAAGTTTTTCCACGCGGATCTCTGTGGGAACTGCCGGTCGATTCTGTTATCTGAACTTGGTGAGGGGGCCGCGCAGAAAGGGTGGGAAGAACGGCAGGCGGAAATCAGCGACTCTGAGAATCCGAACAAGAATGACTGAAGAAACCACACCATCTGAGAACAACGCGGATTCGGACAGCACGCCGGAAGCTGAGTCTGTACAGGAGTTACTTCAGCGAGTCCGGGAAACCGAACAGCGCGTCCGTGACCCCACTGTAGAGGTTGACGCGGAACGCATCAAACAGCACGGCGATGCAATCGAGAATCTGATCGGTGACGACGAAGGATTCGGCAGTGATTCTGATCTGGTTGACATCCCCTGTATGGTTCCGAAAGACACTGCTCGGAAGATACTGACTGATCTCGAAGAAACCGGGTCGGTCACACTCGATGTCTCACGGGATAAAACACCGAAACTGTTGGATCAGATTCAGTGGCAACTGGATCATGGCCAACAGATTCTCCGACTTGTTGATGTGTACAACCCGGACGAATACGACCGAGATGCGTAACTGAGGCTACTTACATGACTGAAACCGAATCCCCAACTGAAGGCATTAAGACGGAACAAGAACGCGTCACGGAACTGCTGACTAACATGTACGTCGACGCGGTGTTCCGCGTTGAAGATGGTGTCGTGTGGGTGAGTGGAATGAACAGTTCGTGCCAAGATGTGGCGAACGACATGGCAAGACGCCTCACCTCGAAAGGCATTCCGTGCGGGTTGGTGTACGATGACGACGCAACGCATAATGGCGGCGTTCAGTTCAACTTCGGCGATAATGCATGAGTGACGACCACAGTATCGCGGTCGGTGACGTGTTCGTTGATGAGAATGGCGACGAATTCACCGTGTCTGAGGTGAAAGACTCTGGGGAAGTCGTTTTCGAGGACTACTATCCGCACTGGCCCGGTGAAGTTCAAAGATTCCTCGATGACGGTGTGTGGACTCGGAAACCCGAATCGGGTGCAGGTTCCGAATCGGGTGCAGATTCCGTGGAGGTTCGGAGAAGCGATCTTGATGTCCTAATCTACAGTCTCGGGCTGTCTCAGTGGCTCAGTCCGAATGCTGACTCAGAGTACGCACAAGAATCACGGAAACTCACAGAAGGCGTCTACGGCGCGTTACTCACATCCCGATTCGATTCTCGGGATTCCGCCCCAATCGAAATCATCCGTGAAGCCCGTGAAACCCGGAGCTACATTTTCGACCGGCATTTCTACGCCGAAAGCACGTGGGAATTGGTCGAGTACGACACCCCGGATGATCTGTTCGACGCTGTTGAACTCGAATTAGCTGCAACCGGCATCATCCCCGATGACCTCCCGGATCGGACTCGGGACTACGTTGACTTGCCGCCCGAAACGAGGTCTGAACGTCCCGCTCGCCGAGATCAGCAGTAGCTCTGGAGAACTTATTTTAGGGTGGGGTGGGGGCCGCCGAGTACATGATTGACTCCCCGTCCGACGTATGCCCCGAATGCAACACAGCGGCATAGTTCACCGAAGTCGGTGACCCGACAGTCATCGGAACAGAATATCGATGTGGTGAATGCGGTGCAACGGTCAAAGCAACAGAAATCAAGCGCCGATAACGCGAATCGCCTGTTTCTCCTCGGTCACTGAGTATTCCCGCTCCAGTCTTCGCATGCGTCGAGATCGTCCATGTTTTCGTCGTGAAGGCCGCAGTGCGGAACCATTCCCCCGACCCCGTCACGGTATTCGAAGTGTTCGCAACTCCCGCAGTATTTGTCGTGGTACGGGGAGTCACCGGGCGCGTCGACGGCGGCGTCGACGTCGGGGTTCATGTCATCGTCATCCTCGGAGTCACTGAGAATTTCTCCGTTTTCAGTGTCTTCCTGGTCGATGAGGAGTCCATCATCGGTGTCGGTGTTGTACCGAGGATCATCTTCGGGGGGCGTGTCCGTGGCTAATCCGGCTCCACTGCCGAACGACGGGGTGTCATCAGTGTCGCTGGATTCGCCGTCTCGGGGGGTGTGGTTCACAACGACATCGGTTCGTGGGTTGTACGTGGCGAGCGTGCGGAAGGCGTAGAACAGTGTCATACCGAGGCCGGTTGCATACGTGAGAAGAACGTACACAGTATAGTCCTGTTCAGGGACGTTCCAGTGATACGGGTAGACGTACAGGAACAGAACGATGCCAGCGAAGGTGATGAGACTGCCTTGCTTAATCCGGGTTTCTGTGTGATCATCCAACGGGAGAACGGAGACTAATCCGAGGAAGATCATCGGGAGGCCGACACCGCCGAGAATACCGGCGATTTCCCATGCTTGCCATTCTTCCATTCCGAACAGAGCAACTAAGAGGTCTGTTGATGCGCCGATGATTGCGCCGAGCATGAATGCAGTCCCGGCGAGGAACAATGCGGTGCCGACGTACAAGCGTTCGAGGCTTTGCACCGGGCCAACATTCCGTTCATAGACTGTGGTGAGATTCTCCATGTGCGTATTCCGTCTGTCTCCGGTGAAAACCTCACCGGGGTTAACGCGGGGAATGTACTGTGACGCCCTGCAACATTTTTAGACGCTGACTCTGGACCGTTCACATATGTCTTTCAGACAAGTCATTGGGGTTCTCGCTCTCATTCTCTTGATGGGCGGGGTTGTTGCAGGGATAATGGTCGGGGATGACGTTGTAGATGCAGTCCCGGAGGATGTGTCGGAGTCACTCCCGGATGAAGTCACGGACGTGATCACGGAAATCGCAGGGCCGGAGCCGTATGTCGGGTCTGGTGTTGAACTGGATGCAGAGACGGTTGCATCACAGCATTCTGCAACGCTTTCAGATGAATCGTTCACCAGTGAGAGCGCAATTCGAATTGGAGATGTTAAAGCGGGAACTGGGGCGCATTCCGATATTACAGTGACTGTTGATCAGGATTCGGGCGCTTACCTGAAGGAAACTGAGTCGACATTCACTCAAAAATCGGTGTATACAGACGCCGGGGAAGGCAGGACTGTGATCCGGGTGCAGGAAAACGGTGAGGTAACGTATCAGTCCGGCACGGAGCCGTATAGCAACTCAGATGTGTCTCCGATTGTGCCAACTGAAGAAGTGAATGCGGACTTCCTGGCGGAGTTCATTGGCGACACGGAGTATACCATGGATGGTGTGAAGATGCATAATGGAGTAGAAGTGACTTCGTTCACAACTGACTCTACGGATTCTTATACTGAATCTGGGAACGTCTTATCGGAGGGGCAGTCTATCGAATCGTTTGAGTCTGAGTTCTTAGTTGCGAATGAAGATGTGTACGTTCCGTACTTCTACGCTGAACTGGACGTGTATGATGAACGCGAAGATCGGACATCAACGATTCAGATCCAGTTCACGGTGAGTGATCGTGGTGATGTGTCTGTTGAGGAACCGGCATGGCTCGGGAACGCCGAGTAAATCACTACTGAAATCGACGGAAGGGGTCAGGTCTTTCCCTTGACTGGGGTGATGTTGGGGTATGAGTACACCTGTTTATTCGAATGCGGCGGCTTCGGTACTCGATGTAGTGACTGCACCTGAGACTCTGCCAGCTGTAACTCCGTTTGATGCAGATAATTTCTTGGAGACGTATCGAGGGCGGTGCTTAGGTGTGGATTGTCAGGCAATCTGGTTTTTCGCTCAAGGCCCAACCGTTCCGGAGGAATCGATGGAATGTCCGGTGTGTGCTGATTCGTCAGCAGTTGTGGATCAGGATGTGAAGTCGATTGATGAATTGAATCCCGGGTCTGGGTTCTGAAGGGAGGAATTGTTATTGGTGGACCGGGGGTTTCGTGTGATATGACGCGATTAGTGAACCTTCGCGGGTATGGTGTCGATTCGTCTGTATCGGGTGAGCCTCGCGCGACAATTGTTGTTGAGTCTGCGGTTCCCCCGACAGAGGTGTCTGGAGAGATGGGGTTCAATTTCGGTGTGGTAGAGATGAGTGACGAACAGATGTTCGCGGTGTTAGCCCCGGATCAATCGGTGCTTGGGGCGATGGAATTGTCGGAGTCGACTGAGGCGTTGGTTGAATCGATGGTTGATCGCGGGGAGTACCGGGTTGTGGTTGAGTTTGTTGAGGAGATTCCGGTTGAGAGCGATTCGGAGTGGTTTGAGATGCGGGAGATTTCTGTGTCAGGGTTGGATGAGGGGGAGGATGAGGTGTATGTTGAGGATGCGCGTGTTGAGGGGGCGTTTGAGGCGCAGTTGCGGTCGCTTCTTTCCAAGTTCGGTTAGTTCTTTTCGGTGCCTTTATTAGTAGGTGGGGCATGTGTTTAGACACACATGGCAGACCCGGACAACACGTCATTCCAAGACCCAATCGACTGGGACGCCCTCAACGACATCGTCGTTGGAACCCACACCTTCGAAAACGTCCTGTACAACCCGGACGAACTCGACTCCCGCGCTCCCCCATACTACCGCACCGGGAAAACCCGTGACGGTGGCGAGCCGAAGTATCAGTCGCATTCGTTCGCAACGCGATTCTGGGGACCGGAAAAAGTCGCTGACTTCATTCGCTCCGCGAACGAGGGGAAAACCCCGGAGAACACCGAAGGGACGAGCCAAAAGCCCGAGGAAGTCGCTCTGACGCCAACTGAGTCGGAACTGGATCAGTGGAAAGACGAGTACGACAACGGCCCCCGGAGCTACGAACCGCATTTCGTTCGCACGCCGTTCTTTAGCAAGCGCGTCATCGGAAACACGGGAACGGCAGCTGCGTTCTCAATGGCGATCCGGGAAGCCCGGAACGGGGACGACCCCCGGTGGGGATACAGTTGGGAAGCCGACTACGAAACTGGCTCCGTCACCATCGAGATCTGGGAAACGAACTAACACTTTACCGGTTACTCACTTATCATGACTCGAATTCGAAACGAACCCCGGAAAATCCACACGTTCGAGAACGTGAACCACCACACGGAATCCCCGGTCGATTCCGTCACCGACTTCGCAGAACCGCACAGTAACGTGCTGGTGACTGCAAATGACGGCGAGCGCCTCCCAGCGGAGATCAGTGAGGCTCGCGGAACGGCTGTCTTCCCGGACACCGAATTCACGTTCCATATCGGGGATCACAACCCGCTCCCATTCCCGGACTCGGAATTCGATGCCGTGGTCGGGTTTCACGGGAATGTGGATCTGTACAGTCGCGCGAAAACGTTCCATGAGGAGACGCGGGTTGTGGATGCGAATTCGCCGATTCTGCATTTCGCAAAGTGGGTTCCGCGAAGCGATACCGCTGACTTAGACGAACTCGGATTATTCGATTCTGAACCGTACACGGAACTGTACGGCGGAAATAACGCCGACCCCGACACCCCGACTCCCGGGATGAACGATGTTGTTATCGGGTCGTACTGGACGATTCACCCGAACCAAACCAACCTCGCAGCATTCGACACCAATGCCTAAAACCGCAACCACCGACACCGACCAACCGACAGAGGAACCGGATTACCGCCGCGCCTCGCACGAATACAACGATTCATGGGCATGGACGGACGGGTTCGCTCGCTTCATCTCGGACCGCGTTGAAGGCGAGTCACTGAAAGTCTGCACGGGCGTCCGCCCAATCTGCGACGTGAACGTTGACATCGATGTTGACGGAACGCAGGCCGACCAGTACGGAGATATGTTTGATCTGCCGTTCACGGCGAATGCATTTGACACAGTGGTGTGTGATCCGCCGTGGCGGGACTTATCGACCGAGGATCGCGCCGATCTGATCTCGGAGTTAGTTCGTGTTTGCAGACCGGAAGGAAAAGTGATATTCAACGCATCATGGATTCTCGATCACGAGGTCGTGTCGAACACCGATTTCAGCGTTCGACAGGAAGATGACTTCGCCGGGAACAAATCAGTCGTCACGTTCGGAGAGAAATACTCGGTTGTAGAACTGTACGGAACCGCAGATCACGACGCTTTCCCGGATGACTCTGCGACCGGTGATAGTCGGCACCAAGAACAAGTGTTCTGGAATAACGTGCGCAGTATCGGTCACACAGTCCGTGACGACCCGGAGTCTGTGGATGCTGATCCGCGTGTGATGGATCCGTCGTATGAACAGTACAGTTGCGCGCAGTGCAACAACTCGGACTTAGAGTACGTCGGTGATGTTGACGGGCTTCCGGGGCCGGTTGACTATTCGTGTCCTGCGTGCCAGTTCCGGATGCCGAAGTCAGAAGTCGTTTAGATTCCGTCGCGGTCGATTCCAATCCCGGCGGGCGCGATGATACATTGCGTGTCGTTGTTCAGTGCGATGTCGCCACCGACTTCTTCGGTGAGTTGCACCAGTTCGTCTTCGATTCGTTCCCATCGGCGGCTTCCGGGGGAAAGCCCGGCGAGATCGATGATGACGATGTTGCCTTCGTAGATTGCGTCTTTCACGGGCACGACATCGTTTTGACTGGATACTTCAGCGGGCTTGATTTGTGGGCCGCTCCCGGTGTTCGATGCTGATACGTCGGCATCTGTAACGTCTCGGTAGTCATCTTCGCTCTTGGAGCTGATTCCTCCTTTGAGCAAGTCTGAGAATCCCATACTTGAATCGGGGAGTCCCCCCTCATTATTCCTTGCGGGGTTATGCATCAATCTGGTTCTATTGTGATTGTTAATGTAGAACCGATCAGAATACCCCACGTGTATGATAATCGTTAAATAAGGCATCCGTGACTGTTCAACTGAGCATAGATGATATACGACTTCGATCCAGATTCCATGGATGTGGATACCTCTGGTGTGTCGTTCTATAACGAACCAACCGAGATCGAGGGCGAGGGGTATCAGCCGTTCGTATATCTCACACACTACAGCACGCAGTGGCGCGCAATTCACGCTTCCTCGCCCGATACTGAAGAAATCGAAATCATCGCATCCTCAATCAGCGATGCACTTCACTGGGCCGTTGAACTCGCCCGAGAATGTTCTGATCCGATAGTCACTGGCGGATTCGGCAGTGCGTTTGGCGTCAACACCTCATCCTCGTGATTCCGGGGTGTGATGCGTCGGTTTAAACGGACGCGCAATATACTATCATTACGGATATGTACACCGTAGTTGTTTGCCCAGAATGCCGGACTGGAGTGTGGTTTGTGAAAAACCAACCAGATCGAACCTCATGTATCCATTGTGGGCATACTCGGAAGTTCAAACGCTTCCAGCATTGCCACACGACTGACGACTCGGAAGAAGCGCGAATCGCTGTGGCTGAAGTCCGCGCGAAGATTAACGACCAGATGGATCTGTTCGAAGAAACTTACGAAGCAGGGGTCCTCCATGATGATCCCGATTCGTTCTTTGACACGGAAAGCGAGGCGGGAGCGTACTTTGACGAGAAAGTAGAACAGCTGCACTCAAACAACGGCGCATCATCTCGCTCGGAACAAGACATCATCCGGGACGGAATCCGAACCCAAGACTATCCGTCACGGGAAGAGGTTGTGTCGTATGCATCGGAACACAGCGTGGATTCTGAGAAAACGGAGCATGTACTGAGGAAATTGGTAAACCAAGGGAAAGTGATCGAAACCGGGACCGGGCTTACGTTTTTGGAGTAGTCTGGGGAGGGCGTCACTTCTTTGCCCGGTGTCGCCCCGAGATTTGGTAGACCATGGGTTCTCTCCCTCTCGCAATCGATGCATTGCTGTATCTGATCCCGGTAGTGGTGCTGGTTGTCTTCGGGTATATTGATTGGCGGATTCGCCGCATTCCAAATGCCGTCTGGAAGCCGTTATTCGCGGTGTCTTTCGCATTCCTCTCGTACCGTGTATTCGATGTGTACGGAACGCCGATGTTCGAGCCGCTCCTCATTCAAGTGCTGGTGAGTGCCGTGAGTGTCGGTGGATTAGGTCTTTTCGCAGGAGTCACTGGGTTATTCGGTGGTGCTGATGTGAAAGGCCTGCTCTGGATCTCAATCACTCTCCCCGTGTATCCCTCCTTCACGTCCTTTGTCTATGAGCCAGTCGTGGGGGTGCTGTCATTCTCTGTCTTTCTGAATGCGTTACTCCTCGGGGTCGCGTATCAAGGAGTGTTGATTGCAGTGAATGCTGTTCGTGGAGATTGGGATCTGCGAATGGTGGCTGGTGTTCGAGTCCCAGTGGGGTCGCTTACAGCGATGCATGGCCGCATCATCCGGAAGCCGATGGGGGTCAGTGACGTCATCAATACTGTTCAGTCTGGTGGGGACATTACGGACGCGGGGCTGGATCCGTGTTTAGATTTGGATACACTGCGGATGTATCTTCGCTGGCGAGCAACGTCACTGACAGAGATTCGGGTGGATTCGTCGTGGTTCCGTTCTTCAGCTCCGGTACCGTGGATTACCGGTGAGTTCAGTGATGGCCGTGTCGATCGTGTTGCGGGGTTCGATGAAGTCACTGAGTCATCACCGCGTGTCGATGGACTCGGGGTTGCGTGGGCGTTCCCTGGTGAGGAGGTTGATCCGTGGGGTGCATCAGCGTTCGTTCAAACTGCCGGTGAGAAGTATGTGTGGATGTCTGAGTCGGTGTATGGTGATTCCCCGGCTTCGATTCGCCGAGGGTTAGAGATGGTTAGTTCGCAACGAACGGCGTGGGTGTCGCCGGGATTACCGTTTTTTGTGTTGTTGGCTGGGGGTGCAATTCTATCTGGTTTGGGGGTTGATCTGTTCGGATTTGTGGTTCGTGCCATTTGACGTGCCTATTGTTCTGGGTTGTTTCTTTGCGGTGTTTGGAATGTTACTGTTATTTCAGTCAGAAACTGTTTGTGTTAAATCCTGTCTATTAAACAGTGGGCTGTACATTGTGTTGACATGACTGACTCAGAGGCCCCTATCCGAAAAGAAGCGGTTGTCAGAACATCTGCAAATACGCTTCACGAAGAACCCTCACCAACAACGTTCAACCAAGCCCTCACGACATACAATTCCGCCCTCCGAACCACATACCAAACCAACGGCACAAACGCAACCCTTGATCTGATCGAGGAAACCAGTTCCACCGTCAAAGAAAAACTCCAATTAGCACTCAGAAACACGGACTTCGATATTTGCACCGAACGTGTTCTTGAGTCATTCACCGAACACTCCTTTCTTGATGAACGCGATGCAACAACCCTCCTCACACAAGCTCTTGCAGAGGAAATCATCCGTCTTTCCGAAGCAGAGACAGACGCAACAACTCACATCCCCGGGACTGTGGTTCGGTATCTGCTCCGCCAAACTACTTCAGAAAATATACATTGCGCGGACGCAGCAGCATGTGTTGGGTGGGCGATAGACAACACGAAAGAGACTCTCCTCCTTAACCCGTCCGGGGATGCATATGGGCCAGACATTTCCAGTGACGCTGCAACGCAAATCACCCGACATGCACTTCATGCAGACCAATACGCTGTGCTTTCCCGGATGGATACTGACGCGAACACGGAGCCGTTCTCAGACGCCGTCTCACTCTTTGAACAGGATTATTCACAGAATGAATCCCCAGTTCCGGACGCGGTCGTCCCGAGACGTGTAACGCTTCACCCCCCAGAACCGAACATCACGATTCTGTCCGAAGCTGCTGTTGATTCGATTTTATCGAGACAGTAGGTGAGGAGGGTCGAAATCCCTTTGGTGGGTGTCGTCTCGAAACCGGGTATGGGTGACGAGAGTTCTTCAGACACGTTTTTCTCAATTGGGTTGTTGATTTGCGGACTCAGCCTCTCTGTGTTTATTGCGCCGGTTCTCTTCTTCGGTGGGGAGATCGTAGTTGCATTCAGTTCTGGACTCTCAGTTGCAAATCTCGAAAATGCGCTTCGAGCGGCGCTGAATTCTCGGTATAGTGTTGCCGCGATTGTTGGGGGTGCAGGACTCTTCCCGTTTGGTGTGGCGAGTCTCGTTGAAGGGATGATGGATTCGGAGTGAAGTCCGTGAGTTGGGTCAGGTATATTGGTGGGTGGAGTGGGATTAGTAGTGTGCCTATGAGTTCTAATAGCGAGCAGAGGGTGCAGTCCGGGGAAGCCCCCCGAACATCGACTGTTCCAGAAGACGAAGACGCAGTGACTGAGTTGGGAGAGTCTCGGTATCTTATTATTACAGCGTTGTTGGGGCATCCTCAACAATCAATGAGCATCACGGAATTCGAATTCATGGTTCCGACGTTGTCTGAAAGTTCGATTCGGTATCATGTCGACCGGTTGTGTGAAGAGGGGGTTCTTGTGAAAGACCAACTCTCATCTGAGTATCGGCGTCCGAAGTCCCCGTACACATTTTATTCGTTTTCTGATCACGGGCGGGAATTGCTGAGTGAATTGGGGTTGAGTTGGCGTGAGGCGTGGTTTGAAGAGTTACATCATGTTGTGCGGAAGACGGATCGGGTGATTCAGATTGAGGAAATGCCTCGGCCTTGAGTGGTCGTTGGGTTTCCAGCTGTAGGGTGTTCGAGTGTGAGTGATATGGTTTTTGAGTAACGAATACTGGAATTCAAAAAGGGTTTGTATCTGAATTTATATAAGATGGTTTTCACAAAATATATTTGGAGAATTCTGTTCGAGGGGCAGTCTGAGTCGGTTATTCGGATGTTTAATATCGCATAGAGGAAGAATTTGTGTTTACCAATTGGTGGGTTGGATTGAATCTATGTGGCTTTTGGAACCAAAGCAAATGATTATACCTCCCCGAATACTCTTAGAAATATGGGAGAAAAAACTGAAGATGAGGCCAACCGCCCATCTCGTGACGATCTCCTAACGGAAATCAAACGGGTCGTCAGCTACTACAACAGTCGATTAACTGAAACTGAATTCGAATTCGCCACCGAATACAACCATCAAGACTTCTTAGACGAATTCGGCGATTTCGAATCGATACTCGATGCAGGTGGTTTCAGCGTTGGTGTCCCCAACGAGGAAATCATCGAAGACGTGCAACGAGTTGCGAGAGAAGTTTCAGAAACAGATGAGCCACGAGCGCCGACAAGCACCGAATACGACGAACACGGACGCTACTCGTACTCATTGTGCCGTGTCCGCTTCGGATCATGGCCGGACACTCTTGAAGCAGCTGGGTTCTCTGCTACCGACTCACACCTCGTTTTACCGTCTGAAGACGAGTTATTAGGCGAACTTCAACGGTTAGAAAACGAATTCGGGAAGCGACCAACTGTTACGATGGTTCGTGAACACGGAAAATACCCATTTAGTTCGTACCAGACGGTGTTTGATGCGTTCTCGGTTGCACTTTCTGAACTCGGGTATGAGTTTGTGCAGCCGTCATTCACTGAGGAGGAGTTGCTTGAGGATGCTGTGCGGGTTGCACGAGAGGTCGATGGTGCATTAATAACAACCGATCTGGAAGGCCGTGGGAAAGCAGGTGTTGCGACGTATCTTCGGCGGTTAGGTGATATTTCTGAGATCCGTGAGAAAGTTGCGAAGGAATTGATCGGGAACGATATTTCTCAGGAAGATGTTCTTGAGGAGATCGCTGAGGTTGTTGAGGTTCATGGAATTGGAGTATCGGAATCGGAGTTTCAAGACGCATCTGGGTTGTCGCTTGATGTTGTATACTTGTTCTTCAACGATTGGTGTGATGCAAAGGTGGAAGCTGCGAGGAACGTTCTTGGTGGGGAGTGGCTGGTGCTGTCTGAGATTAATCGGGTGATGGATGAAATGGGTGAGTTTGATGTGTCGACTTCTGAGTTTGCGGATCGGGCGTGTGTGTCGATGACGCCTGTGTACAAGTATTTTGATTCGTGGGCTGAGGCAAAAGGGCAGGCACATTTATTCTAAAATGATCTGTTTTCAGTGGCACTGTTTTGCCGTCCTTTTCGGTGCTTTTATATATAGATGGGCCGTTTGTGGATACAAGCATGTCCGCAGAAGCATACCCCGACCGCGACGGACGCACCTACAACAACCACGGCATTGAACACACCCTCGCGCAGTTCACCACTGGAGATACTGTCCACGTCGACGCAGACATGGCCGCCCACACGGGCACGTACACGTTCAAGAGCTACAGTCTCGATCCGGACCTCCACATCACCCTCGAAGATGAAAACGGATTCTCGTGCGGTATCCGCCGCTCTCTGAGCGACCGCGACACGCTACTGTTCATCTCCGCTGATGAGATGGTAGCGACAACCGTAGTCAACAATCTCACCGACACTATCTCTCCGGATTCGGAGCCTGAAACACAGGATACGGATGCGCTTGTGGAAGACAGCGAAGTACAGATCGGCGAGGACGAAGACACGGAACAGAACGCCATTATGATTGATGAGGAACCCGAAGCCACGGACAACTTCGGCAGTCTCGAACCTGAGATCGAGACGCCCGATGAAACCCCTGAGTCAGATAACACGCCAAAGATGTGCCAGTCAACAGTAGAAACCGTTGAACCGTCTGAGGGCCAAACTACGATGTCCGCGTTTCTGACTGCGGACTGAATTCCCCCGCGTTACGGGCGGTGGACGTGAATAACGAGAACACCGTTATTGAACTCAGTGCGGATCTTGTCTTCCGTCACTGGTTCAGGGAGTTGGATTCGTTCGCTGATTTTGGCATCGGGTGTCGTGCCGATGATTTCGACGTAGTTATTTGATGCAGCCCGAATTTGTACGGAACTGTTGAACATACTGGGAAGAACGGCGCTGATGAGGTATTCGTCAGGCCGTTCGTCAACTCGGAGATGAACGGTTGAGCCTGAAGTCTTCCGAGTGTGGACGCCACTTGGGAAGTTATCGGGGGTAGTTGAATCACTCCCAGTGTGAGAAGTCATCACATGTCGGTATGAAAGATCGGGGCTTAAATCTGATTGACGTGTCTTCCGTCCGGGGATTTAACCGCATACCTTCCAAAGAACCGTGTATGAGTGATTTAACGCTCTCCGATTCCGAATCTGAAATCCGGGAAGCTCGGAAGCGAGATTCAACGATTGTGTTAGCAGTGAATTGCGAAGTGCAGTACGATGGACGAGCGAATAGTGATCTCGGTGGTGGGGATCGGTTACTGGTTCTCAAACCGGATGGCACCGTGTTGGTTCATGGCCCAGAGAAAAGCAAACCACGGAATTGGATGACTCCCGGTGCATCCTATACGTTCGGCTTAGAGGGAGATGAATTAGCGATTCATGCAGAGCAGTCTTCATCTGAAGGTGTTGAAGAGTTAGACATCTGGGTGGCTGACGTGTACGACATCATCACTGAACGACTGTTGGATGATCGGGAGAAGTCGTTGGCTGGAACGGAGGCAGATCTGAAGTCTCGGTTAGTGGATAATCCGGAGTTGATAGAAGAGGGGTTCCGGGTTGAGTCGACGGAGTGGGAAACAGGGGCGGGTCCGGTGGACATCTTCGGGTATGATTCAGATGGGAACGCTGTGTTGGCGGAATTGAAGCGGCGGCAAATCGATCCGGAGGCCGTGCATCAGCTGCGCCGGTATCTTGAGGTTGGATTCGAGGATGATTTCGTTGAGTCGGAGGTTCGTGGGATTGTGGTTGCGCCGTCGATTTCGGAGCAGGCGATGGATCTTGTTGAGGAGTATGGGTTTGTGTTTGTTGAGGAGGATCCGCGTCGGAAGGTGTCGAGTGAGACGACGAGTTTGTCTGAGTTTTAAACGGTAACAAGCAGAATTCCCCGGGGCACCGTACCCGGAGATGAATGCGATAATCGCCCGACTTAAACCGAATATTCAAGCATTCGGGTTTTGTAACGGGTTTTCGTTTCGATGGTGGTTTCTCGAAGGGGAGATGGGTGCTTTTATATTGATGCACGATAGATATTGTGTGAAACATCGCAAAAAACAACACCTTTATTACAACTTAGCCTCGTAAATAGAGGAGATGACTGGATCACTATCCGTCCCACGCTGCAACCGGCAAATCACCGAGGTTGGAGGCGAACTCGACCTCCCAGACACCGTTCTCGAAGACGCGCAAGCGAACTTCCTCCGCGCAATCAACATCTGGGCGCTCGAATCCCGAGGTCATGACAACCTCGCAGTCGCATCCCTCGTTCTCGCCGCACAGCAAAACAATCATCCGCTCACCATGGATGAAACGTACAATCTGTGGAACGACGCCAGTGACTCTGACAAGATCAAGAAGTCCTTCGGCAAGAACGCAGCTGACCGCGCCCTGAACGCGATGAAGGACGAATTCGACATCGACACGGAATTCGTCGGTGCAAACGCATTCATTCAGCGGTACGCTGATGTCCTTGATCTCCCGGAGGAACTCGAAGACGTTGCACTGGAGATGTATAGCATCCTCGCTGATGAGAATCACCCGGCAGTTGGGAATTACTCGCAGAGATGTGTTGCTGCTGGCATCATCTACCTTGCTGCGCGAGTCAACAATCTCCAACTCACCTTCACGCAACACAACATCGCTGATGCAACTGATGTTGCTGCGGTGACCATCCGGAATCGGTACCAGGGCGCTCGGAAGGCACTCGTGGAGGTTCTCTCCGAGCGCGGTGACCTGCCGTATGATCTGGTTGAGGATGCCATGGCTGCCTTAGAAGATGATGATGCTTCTGAAAAGAAGCTCTTCGATCAGGCACTGGCTGCGTATAGTGACTTCACGATTCCAGACGAAGTCATCAATCGAACGGAGAAGGAGCAAGCTGGGTGGCCTGAAGACTTAGGCGATCTCCCCGGGATCGGCGGAAATCGAGCGGATCGCCTCCGTGAGGCTGGCTACGACACCATCGGGAGTCTCTATCAGGCATCGGATGAAGACCTAAAGCAACTCGACCGAATCGGCGATGCAGCGATCAAAGTCATTCGGAATGGACTGGAAGAACTGGAAGACATCCACGGCCCGCATCCAATTGTTGACGATATGGATGGCGATGAATCCGGAGAGTGACATCCTCCCGCCGTAAACGGCGGGATTCTCTCCTCGAAGAAAGATAGGTAACGTCTTCCGCCGTGGTTTCTCCCGGGCGTTAATCTTCTAAGTCCTATTTCCTTCCATTTCTACGCATTACTTCACATTCATTGTAGCACCACAGATTCCCGTTATCCGAATGTATTCGGGAGTCACAGACTAAGCATATGTCTCCTTCACTCTGTTCACAGGCCTTTTCAAATTCACGTTCGTTTGTTGCCTTCCTCATACTAAAATACAAGTAATCGATTGCAGTCGATGCTTACGTGGTTGTCCAGCTAACTGTGCCGCCGCAGTCCGGGCAGACATCATAGTCACTGGGGTGGCCATCTGTATCTCGTCACATACAGCCATCTGCACAGAAAAATTCGTGACATCCTCCCGCGCCTAAAGTCGCGGGCCTCCCAGTCGGGGAACGGAATAGTTCGCCGTTGGAGAATCGGTGTTGGTACAGTCCGCCTCGGTCGTCGTCAGACGGTGGCAGGAAACCGCTTCAGCGGGGAAATGCCACGGTCTTCAAACCGTGGTAGCTTACTCACAGTCTCGGGTGCTTGAGGCATCACTGTCTGTGAATAGTCGTCTGCCAAATATTTGTGAGCGGCCCACATGCCGAAACTTAGGTTGAAGGGCATAACAATTTAGAACGGACTGGCATTCTTGTTGAATAGAGTCACCCTCGTGGCTATGAGCCAGCACATGTTTGACGGAATTAAAAAGGCAGTAGGGAAGGTGCTTCCCATGTCGCTCTTTAGCGACGGGGAGCCGAAGCGAATCGGGATTTACGGGCCGCCCAATGCTGGGAAGTCCACACTCACCAACCAGATCATCAAGGATTGGGCTGATGATGAAGACGAAGACCTCGTGGATACCAGTGAACTGGAACACGAGACGCAGAAAGCCCAGCGGAAAAGCGTCACCATCGAACGGAACGATGCAACGGTGAATCTGGACGTTGTGGACACGCCCGGTGTCACTACCGAAGTCAATTACGAGGACTTCATGGAGGACATGGATAAGGAAGATGCCGTTGATCGCAGCCGAGGTGCGACCGAGGGCGTTGCAGAAGCTATGCATTGGCTTCGGGAAGACGTCGACGGCGTTATCTACGTCATCGACTCCACGAAGGATCCGTTCACGCAAGTGAACACGATGCTGGTCGGGATCATTGAATCGCAAGACCTCCCAGCTGTTGTGCTTGCGAACAAAACCGATCTCGATGGGTCGAACGTGCAGCGGGTTGAATCGGCGTTCCCGCAGCACGATGTTGTTGCCGGATCGGCGAAGTCCGGGGAGAACATCGGGGATCTGTACGATGAAATCGCGGAGAAGTTCGGGTGATTACAATGTCGGAAACTACTCCCGGTGTTCAGGTGGATGTGTTCAGTAAAGCTCGGACGGATGAACTCACTTCGATGGAGAAAATTCGCTGCATTCTCGACTCGGTGAAGGAAGGGAATGTGGTTGTGTTGTCGGCTGGACTGAGTTCGGATGAGGAATCGCGTCTCGTTGAGAAGACGATGAGCGAGATCAATCCGGACAACTTCACGGGAATCGAGATTAAGCGCCCGAACCGAACGCCGTCGCAGTCGGGCGGGTTCTTCTCGAAGTTTGTCGGGAGCGATGACGGCGGGAATGACATCACGTTCGTGGCTCCGGCAGACAAAATCGAGGAAGTTGATGCTGAGGACGGTGAACTGTTGTCGGCACTGCTTCACGGGGAGTAATTGTGCCGCATCAGTGTGCGGAATGCGAGACGATTCATCCGGACGGATCTGAAGCTGTGATTTCGTCTGGGTGCAAGGACTGCGGAGCGAAGAAGTTCCAGTTCATCCCGCAGGACAACTCAGGCAGTGGCTCGGGCAGTGACGGGGCTGGTGTTGCGCTTGAAGACCGTGAGTGGCCGGAGACGGCTACACGGAAGTCACTGGATAATTCGTCTAACGATGAATCTGGCAGTGGTTCTGAGACTGCGTCTGCGGGTACTCGGGAGTCACTGGATTCGATGGATGATGATGCGCAAGCGAATGCGCGGTCAACGATTGTCGATCCGGGATCACTCCCGTCGTTTTCTGGCGGGTCTGAGTCTGGAGAACCGTCTGAGCCGGGGGACATCATTGTGGCTGATGTGGATAACGATCCGGTTCAGGATGCGGATGAAGTCCGTGAGGTTCTGAATGACCAGTTCGGGAGCATCAAGATTGTTGAGCGCGGGAAATTCGAGTTGGATCTGATGGAGATGTTCGAGAGTGATGATTACATCATTCAACTTGGTGAGGATGGGCGGTACATGGTTGAGTCCATGAGTACGTGGAAGCCAGGGAACCCGGATCTGTAATGTGATTCGGTGGGGTGGGTCACCCCGGACACAGGTTTTATGTAAGACTGTATCTTACATTTTGGTATGAGCGAAACAACGCTCCACCGCGTTCGCGGCGTCGGACAGCAACTCCATTACCACGACGACGAACCCTTCAGTCCCGAAGCATTCGAACAAGCGATTCACGACCTCCAAGCACTCCTCATCACGCTCCCCAACATGGAGCAGCCGACCCTCGATACCCAACTCGACCACGAACGCACCCCTGATCACCAGTTCGAGACGTATCATGACGATGAGTCCGTCATGCACATCGATGAGGGCACGCACCTCTACGATGTCGTCCAGCGACTCCCGAAGGGGTGGGATGCGACTGTTCTCACCGATCTCCTCCACGACAAGAGCTACGCAGTTCGGACCAGTGCCGACTGCGGTGGCGGAGTCGTCGTGTACGCGACAATCATGGTCGAGGATAACCAGTTGCGGCGGCTCGACATTGGGCACACGAAAGTCACAAATCGGGACGAGGACTTCGAACAGAGGAACATAACTATCTTCGCGAGCGGATACGAAATCGCGGCCCTCAATCGCCAACTTGAGCGGTCTGTTACGCAAGCGTATGCGGGAGCAATTGAAAATGCAGCACCTGCCTTCGATTATCTCGGGACAAAAGGCGACATCACTGCCACGTGGGAAAGCGCAATCTCAAAAGATGACTTCAGAAAAGGCGTTACTCAGATAGATTGGGCAAATGTCCGAGGAAAGACGCGGCAGACTGTGAATAAGAATGTCCGAGTTGCCCGTGAGATCATTTTCAATCTCCCGGTTCCGGATACGTTTGCGGAACGCCGACCGGCTCTCCGGGAACTGGATGAAGACGCAGATGAGACTGGGGACATCCGGTTGGTGTAGCTGCGAGTAGATCAACCGAAGAATCAGTCAGATGCAGTTGCCGCGATCGTCTGTTCGGAGTATACGTCGCCGTTCTGTTCGATTAGGCCGTTGTCTTTGAGTGTTCCAAGGACACTATACAGCGTGATTTTCTTCATTTGGAGGTCGTCTTGGATTTCGTCAATCGTCACTTCTCGATTTGTCGTGATGTGAAGGTACACGAGTTTCGATCCTGTTGTGTTGAGTGCGTTCGGAACCGCTGTGTCGGGGGTGTTTTCTGTAGAACCGGTGGCTGGTGCAGCAGTTGACTGTGTCATGCTGGTATGGCTTCGTTTTTAGACAGACATAAACCCCGTGTACGACAATCAACGAATTATTGGCGGGGGTTTCGAATCCCGAGGATTTATGCCTGAAAACCCGGTACACTGACACGGGGCAAGGCAGGATGGTCTGCCTCCTACAAGCTGGTCGTCCTGCCGCGCCCTGCCTCAAAAGGACAGGACTCCGAAAGGAGGATCCATCTGCGATGCTGCTGGTCATCCAACCATGCTAACCATCAGTTGATCTGCGACTGGGCATAATCGGGTGTACGGACCCTGCCGTGTAGGGGCGGTAATTCCGGTTCCCGGAGCTGTAACTCCGAGGCACCCACTTCCTACTCATGCGTGTCTTTCAATCTCCGGTAGCGACTGCCCCGGTGTGTCATCTTCCGATAGTTCAAAGGGACGTACATCGTACACGGCAGTATGGAAGTTGCTACGCGCGAATACCTCAAGAGGCGATTCGAGGATTATTACCGCAGTGAACGGATTCCTGAACCGTCTCACGTCACTGAACGCGAATTCGGATACATTCCGTGGGATGACGACACCCGGATGATTCGGCATCGAAGCGTCATCCAGATGGATGACTTCCAAGACTACTTCGCAACGAAACGCCCCCGGCACGTCTACATGTCTGCTGCGAGATTCGACAACCCATCCGCGTCAACAATGGAAGAAAAAGGCCGGAACGCCACCACACTCGTGTTCGACATCGACGGTGATCACCTCCCCGGTGTTGATCCGGACACGATCGCGTACCCAGACATGCTCGAACGCGGTCGCGAGGAAGTCCTGAAACTGATCGAGTTACTGGAGTCTGACTTCGGATTCAGTGATTTCGATGTGTTCTTCTCGGGTGGGCGCGGGTACCACGTCCACGTGTACGATGATGGCGTGGAAGCCCTCTCAAAAGACGCGCGGCAAGACATGATTGAGTACCTCTCCACAGAAACCGTTGTGCTGGATGATTTACTGACAGACGATGCCATTGGAGATCTTCACTGGACATCACGGGCGTCGTCTTCGAAGTCAAAGCAACTCATCAAAGACGGCTGGGGTGATCGAATTCGTGACGCCGTTCTTGAAGACCTGGAACGGATCGAATCGTTAAATCAGAGCGATGCCGTTGCGGAATTCCGCGACATCGATGGGATTGGTGAGAAAACTGCGAAAGGGCTGGTGGACTTCATCGACACTGACAACCCGAAAATCCAGAGCGGTGTAATCGATGCGCACGATGGGTTCTCGAATTACGTCGAACTTGTTGCTCACCGCGTATTCTTGGAGCAAGCAGCTCATGTTGATGAGCCAGTGACAACGGACCTGAATCGGCTTATGCGTCTTCCGGGAAGTCTTCACGGTGGGACGTCGCTGAAAGTCACTGAAATTCCGCGTGGTAATCTCACGGAGTTCAACCCGCTCACGGACGCCATTCCTGACTTCTTCACGGGCGAGTCGGTTGATGTGTCGATGAATTCGGCTGTGGAGATTGATGTTGGGGGTGTGTCTGTTGACGCGGATGCAGGGGACGAGTACGAATTCACTGAACCGGTCGCGATGTTTCTGATGTCGCGCGGGGATGCGGAGTACGTCGCTGACTAATGCCGGATCACGAGTACGGCGATGATATTGAACGCGGAGTGGCGTTACTTCGGGTGTTGGAACAGGAGGAATTGCCGCTTGATGAGGTGGTTGATCGGTTGGAGGCAGTGACTGTTCATCCACGGAAGACACGGGAGATTCTGCGGGAAGCCACAGAACGTGGCGTGATTTCCCGCGACCGAGATCAGGCGGCGGTTCGGCCACTTGGGGATGTGTCGCTGAATTTCGAGTCGGATGTGGTTTCTCGTGAGGGGGAGTTTGCGTGTCAGCGGTGCGGGGAGTCGTTATTAACGGGGTATTTCATACAGGTGGAGGCAGGTGAGATTGGTGCGTTCGGGTCGACGTGCATCCGGAAAGTCACTGGCCGGGAGTGACGCTGAACGCAGGCGTGCTGGGTTTCTGTTAGTCCGAGGGTGATTGGTGGCGGCGACAGTTATTCGCGGTCGAGGACGCTCTCGGGGTTGCCTTCAGTGACTGTCCAGTCGTCGCGGTCTTCCAACATGGACACAGCTTCAGCAGGTGTGTATGTGGTTTCGACGCCATGGCTTGTCACGAGTTCGGGAATGAGGAAGATGAAGGTCTGTTCGCCGCGTTCGGATTCGTAAACGACGGCTGGCGGGTGATCGAGTTCCAGTTCGTGTTTTTCGAGGAGGTCGATAGGGGGCTGTGTTTCGACTCGGACACCGTTTCCGCGATTCATCTGGTCAGTGTTATCGATGGTGTCGATGATGCCGTAGTCTTTGAGATCGTTGTGCGCGGTTCGCGTGAGGGGGCGGTATGGGGAGATGACGGCGAATCCGTTTTCGGGAGTTGAGGGTTCGTCTGATGTGTAGTCGGTGTCGGTCATGTTCTACAAAACACCACGCTAACAGATAAAAGCACCGGAAAAACACGGTTGCCTATCCGGCAGATTCGGGTGAATCCCCAGAGAAACAACTCGTTAGTGACTCTCAGTAGGGGCGCAACTATTACAACTGGAATGGTATCAGGTTCAGTATGGCTCACACCTGCCCCAATAAATCCCGCACTGCCGAAGCAGTGTACGATGACTCGGGACCATACAACGAAGTGACGTGCAGTGAATGCGACTGGACAGCGATCGTTGCAGGTGGACAAGAGTACCAACTCACATTTGAAGAACACACCGTTTAAACGGTGACGAGCAGAATTCCCCGGGTCACCGCACCCGTGGCAATTCACTCCCTGAACGTTGACATCCTCCCCGCACTGAAGGGCGGGGATTCCCACGGCCCCGCACCGCTGAGTTGGGATGTTTAAGGTTTGTAGTTGCCCGGCATGGGCAACTACTGGCTGTGCCAACCAGCCGTTACTCCTA
>Ga0306915_100170_pt1 | contig 27802 bp, 26 predicted proteins | sample AntDeeMetag20061_FD_190427 | JGI IMG/M metagenome (GOLD analysis project Ga0306915, IMG submission 190427) | Saline lake microbial communities from Deep Lake, Antarctica - Metagenome TFF 2006 #1 (v2) (version 2) | ecosystem: Environmental > Aquatic > Non-marine Saline and Alkaline > Saline... | reverse complement strand
CGTAATCGACGGTAATCCGGAGGTGTACGTGCACGCGGTCGAAGACTTCGGCGACGACGAGCGCGTGGTCGTCCATGATAACGACGAGAACCGCGGGATCTCCTACAGCCGGACGAAGGGCGCGGAGTTGGCCTCCGGCGACATCGTGGCGTTCATCGACGACGACGCGACTGCTGAGTCCGGTTGGACCCAATGCCTTGCCGACGTCTACGAGAGGACGAATGCAATCGCCGTCGGTGGGGACGTGCGTCCGGACTGGCAGACAGAGAAACCAGACTTCTTCCCCGCAGAATTCTATTGGCTCGTCGGCTGCGTCGAACCGGGATTCGCAGTGGATGGCGAGGAAGTACGGAATACGTACGGCTCGAACATCTCATATCGGCGCGAGGAGTTCCTGGACGTCGGGGGATACGATCCCAATACGGGACGGAAAGGAGACAAACATCTCCAAGCCCACGAGGCACCGGTCGGCATCCGCCTCCGCAGAGAGTTCGGCAAAGGAATGGTGTTCACCGAGGATGCTGTCGTCGACCACAAACTGTTCGACTATCGGGGCGAGTTCAGATGGCTCGTTGCCCGTTCGTTCTGGCAGGGATACTCCAAGCGTGTGATGGACCTGCTGTACCCCGATGCCGAGGACAACAAGCGTTCGTACTTGAAGCAATTGCTCACGTATTTCGTCCCCAAACGGATGACGAATCTAGTTCAACAGCCGTCGTTCGCGCACTTGCAGCAGTTGGTCGCTATTTTCGTGTTTACAACCGCGGTGGGGCTTGGATATCTGTATGCAGTTGTGACACCAGACGTCGTCAAAAAAGCTAATTCGTAGGTCCTGGGATGTCGTCACGTCGTTCCCCGAAAACGAACTCGTAGTAGTATCCTATCCCTCGACAGGCGAGCATCGCTATCGAGAGACACGTGAATGCCAACCGCGTTGTCAGTGCATCCGGTTCGTCCTCGTTTTTACCGCCAGGTCCGCTCGGCTGTGGTGGAATTCCCGGTTTTCCGTACCGCTCCGGGTAGTATCGCTGCTTCTGGCAGAAGCCGCGGCCGACGCGGACGTTCTTTTTTGCGAGTGAATTGAAGCTCGTCCGTGCCGGGTGGTAAACGACTACTTCCTCGGCATACCCTTGGTCGTAGCCCGCCTTGTGGACGCGCTCTCCGAACTCACGGTCACCACCCGAAATGAGTCGACTGTCGAAGTGCCCGACATCCTCGAACACCTCACGACGGACGAGAAGCGCACACGTCGGCGCGTAATGTTGTTCTTCGAGATATTGTTTTACCGGGAAACCGGTGCGGACGTTGTAGCGGCCGACAAGGGTGTCTTCCGGGAGGGTGAGCTCAACGTTGCAGCCCAGGTAGTCGACGTCCTGTTTCTCCATCGCTTCGAGAGCGGTTGCGAGATACTCAGGGTCGACAGTCTCGTCAGCGTCGAGAAAGGCAATTACGTCGCCACTTGCGTGTTGAATCCCCTTGTTTCGGGCCGCATACGAACCCTGGATGACGTCCTCGACGAGGAGAAATACGTTCTTCCATCGGCGGGTGTATTCGCGGATCACGTCGCGTGTATAGTCAGTCGACCCGTTATCGCTGACGTAAATATCGTACTTGTCACCCGGTTGTTTGGTGATCGAGTCCAGCGTTTGTCGTATCCCTTTCGGGTCATTATACACTGGAACGACGGTTGAAATTTGTGCGCTGTTGGCCATCGACTTGAAGGTGGTCAGTAGGCACACGAAACAGTGATAAAAACCCGTTGGTTGAGCCCGTTCAGATACGGAAACCTGTGACGTGGAAGGTTACAGGGGAACGGATGTGACTGGTGCGTGAACCGGGGACCGTCTCTGTCGTGTTGTCACTAGTCGGAATAGTATTCGATCGTTCGTTGTAATCCCTCCTCGAAGTCCAGTTCCGGCTCCCATCCGAGTGATTCGATTTTCGACTTGTCCAGTGCGTACCGCTGGTCATGGCCTGCCCTGTCTTCGACAAAGGTGATGAGATCACGGGAAGCCCCGACCGCATCGAGAATACGGTGGGTAACCTCCAGATTCGTCAGTTCGTATCCGGATCCGATGTTGTAGATCTCGCCAGCAGTCCCGTCTCTGAGCACGGTGTCGATTGCTCGACAGTTGTCAGCAACGTAAACCCACTCCCGGACGTTGGATCCATCGCCATACAGTGGAAGATCCTCGCCGGTCATCGCGTGTTGAATGAATTTAGGGATAAGCTTCTCGGGGTGTTGTCGAGGACCGAAATTGTTCGACGTGCGTGTGATAACGGCTGGCAAATTATGTGTTACAAAGTAACTATTTACCAGTAAATCCGCCGCTGCTTTTGTTGCGGCGTACGGGTTCCGGGGATTAAGCGAGTCGGATTCAGAAAACTCACCCTCTAAGATGTGGCCATACACCTCATCCGTCGAAACTTGCAAGAATCGATTGATATCGGCCTCAACGCTCGCATCTAAGAGTGTTTGAGTTCCTTCGATATTGGAACGGACGAACGGCTTGGACCCATTTATAGAACGATCTACGTGTGATTCTGCGGCAAAGTTGACTACAACATCGACATCAGCGATAACGTTTGCAACCAAGTCCTCATCGCGGATATCACCTTCAATGAATTGATGACGTGGGTGATCTAGCACGCCATCCAGATTATCTAGAGACCCAGCGTATGTGAGACTATCAAGCGTGACGACCTGATCGGAGGAATCTTCTAAGAGATGGTGAACGTAGTTGGAACCAATGAATCCAGCACCGCCAGTGACGAGAATATCCATATCCATAGACGTGTCCCCGTATAATAAATAAGATTCGTTCGATGACCACACACATCTCAGAGTGTGTAAAATCGGGTGTACTTTCGGCCGAGAGGAGGTGGGAGCCATCATGAAAACTGACCGAAGGCATTATTTGTAGTGACTTCGAACGCTCTAAAAGTATATGAGTGATGGAGGATACCGTGTAAGCTACGCTCAAGCAACATACGGGCAAGAAGAGAGGAATGCAGTCAATGATGTACTTGACCATCCGGAGAAGTTGGTAGGCGGCGAGTACACAGAAGAGTTCCAGAACCGCATCTCGAGCCTGTTCGCTAAACAACACGGTATCATGGTGAACTCCGGATCGTCGGCGAATTTACTTGCTGTCGAGATGTTAGATGCCCCCCACGGCAGCGAAGTTATCACACCACTTGTCACGTTCTCAACGACAGTCGCTCCGATCGTTCAAAAGGGATACGTTCCGACGTTCGTCGATGTGGGTGTCGGCGACTACTTACTCGATATTTCACAAGTTCGGGCAGCCGTCAACGAGAAGACGGAGGCGATTATGGTACCGTCGCTGCTTGGGAATATTCCCGATTACCGTGAGCTGCGACGTATCGCCGATGAACACGATCTGATGCTCATCGAAGACTCCGCTGATACGCTTGGTGCAACCATCGAGGGAGAGTCGACAGGCACGTTCACCGACGTATCGACGACGAGCTTCTACGGCTCCCACGTCATCACGTCTTTCGGGAGTGGTGGCATGGTTTCGGTGAATGACGACGAGTGGATGCGGCGACTCAAGAAGCTCCGGGGATGGGGCCGATCATCTGCGGCCGACGAGACGGACGACATCGACGAACGCCTCGACCACATTCTCGGCGATGTCCAATACGATGCGAAGTTCGTCTTCGACGAACTCGGGTACAATTTCCTGCCGACCGAAGCAAGCGCGGCTTTCGGTCTCAAACAACTCGACAAACTCGAAACGTTCACCGAGAAACGAGCGGAGGTGTTCGAACAACTCGATGAGTTCTTCGGAACGTATCAGGACTGGTTCGTGCTGCCCGAGCAACATGCGGACGTCGAAACGTGCTGGCTGGCGTACCCGCTGACGATACGAGATGAAGCACCGTTCGACAGGAAGGCAATCGTCCGTCACCTCGAGAAGAACCAGATCCAGACGAGAGCACTCTGGTCCGGGAACTTGCTGAAACACCCCGGCTTCGAGAGAATCGACGCCCGCCTCCCTGTCGACGAGTACGCTGGAACCGAACGGATCATGGCTAACGCGTTCGTGATCGGTGCCCACGAGTCCATGACCGATGACGATGTCGAATACATCAAAGAGACGCTCAAGCAGTTCTTTGAAAGCCACTGATGCGTATCGTAGTGACGGGCTGTGCGGGGTTCGTCGGGCGTTGCGTCGCGGAACACCTCGACGAACACGGACACGAGGTCATCGGCGCGTTCCATCGGCACACGCCAGCTCTCAGCGCGATCACTGCCCATCAATTCGATGTTACGGACGAATCGGAGGTACAGCGGCTTCTACAGGAGTTCACACCCGATATCATCGTTCATGCGGCCGCGCTGGTGGATGCAGACCACTGTGAGAGGGACCCGGAGTACGCGTGGGAGACAAACGTCACAGGAACAAAAAACGTGGTTCGTAACGCCGAGGAGTTCGGATCTGCAGTTCTCCTAGTCTCCAGTTCGTTCGTTTTTTCGGGAACAGCTGACCAGTATGTCGAAAGCGACACGCGTGACCCAGTCAACGTGTACGGAGAAACAAAGGTTGCCGCTGAAAAAACAGTCGGGCAGGCTCCCGTGCCGTCGACGGTAGTTCGTATCGACCAACCGTACGGGGTCAGTACTAGTTGGCAGACGCCGACGATGGTCGAGTGGGTGCGTGACAAACTCACAGCAAGCGAAGAACCAGTCGAGGTGTTTGCCGATTGGTCGAACAATCCGATACACAACCACGACATTGCCGTCTGTATTCGGCTGCTACTGGAGGGTGGACATCGCGGCATCTACCACGTCGTTGGCCCGGAACACATCAGTAGATACCATTGGGCTCGGCGAATAGCCGCAGTTATCGGTCACGACGTGACTCGGATAGAACCGAGCCACTCGGCCGACAGTGGGCTGCCTGCCGAGCGGCCGAACGCCAACCTATCGACCACGAAACTGGTGTCTCAGATCGGGTATGCTCCAGAGGGGATCTATCAGGGCCTACAACGGATGGCCCACAATGTCTCAACCGAATAAAATCGAGCGGTTATATCCTATCGCGGCTAGCACGAACGTCCTTCGAGGCTTGGAACACGCCTTCCGGTGTTCCGGCGTCGTACCAGCTACCGTCGATCTGTTCGTACTGAAGCGTCCCTTCATCCAGATAATGGCTGTTGACGTCGGTTATTTCATACTCGCCGCGGTCCGACGGAGTCAAACCATCGATGACGTCGAAGATACCTGAGTTGAAAACATAGAGGCCGATAATTGCGAAATTCGACGTGGGATTCTGCGGTTTTTCTTCGAGGCTCGTGACGTGGCCGTCGTCGTCGACCGATGCGACACCGTATGCAGACGGTTCTGAAACCTGACGAAGGAAGATACGGGCGTCTTCGTCATCCGCGAGTGGACTGATCTTGTCCGACAGATCCTCTCGGATGATGTTGTCACCGAGTATCACCACGAACTCATCGTCGACAAACTGTTCGGCCAACGAGACGGCATGTCCGATACCCTTTGGTTCGGATTGAACCCTGTAGGAAAAGTCTGCATCGAACTCGTTGTCTTCATCGTTTTCGAAAAGTTCGATGTACTTACCGATGTGCTCAGCGTTACTGATTATGAGGATTTCGTCGATTCCCGCTTCGATGAGTGTGTTGACGGGATAATAAATCATAGGCTGGTCGTAAATCGGGATGACGTGTTTATTGACGACATGCGTCATCGGCTGAAGCCGTGATCCCTTCCCTCCGGCAAGTACTACGCCTTTCATAAGGATAGAACAACTTTATTGATTAAAATATGTTCTCATTCTAGTCTGACAGGATTTATCTTGATAATGGTATAGTAGATGGTATTATGTATTGGTATATTAGACAACCTTTGCGATGTGGTTGATATATTCCTCATATGGGTCAATATCTAAATCGTAATCGTACTTACTCGGGCCTGGATTTCGACTTGGCCACTTTACAGCCCTACCATGCAATTGACGCGCTATCTCGTCGCGCAAATCATCCCCTTCAGAAATTAGATCTGGATCGTAATGCCTGAATATATTATTCCACATCTCATATCCATGATATGCAGATAGAATCGGTGCATCAAGGACATTTTTATATGTTTGATGAACACTACCTACGAACGAAGGTGAGCGTGTCATATGATAATCAAAGTATCCTTGACGACCTTGGAGCTGGTAGTCACGATTCCACGAGTAGAACGTATCTCCTTCTGACCCCATCCAAAAAATACAGTCGTCTTCAATTTCGTTTTTCACTATTGAAAGTTGATTTATGAAACGTATGTGGGCGGGATCTACGTATAGATCGCTCTGTATGATTTTCATAATTGTCTCCTCTTTATTTTCTTGTAGATCATCAGTACCCTGATATAGATTCCCATATTGAATCTCATTGGTAGTGAGGAAATCCTCAACAAGACTGCAATTTGGTTCAGAACTAAATACGTGCCAGTTTTCCGGTGATTCCTTTTTTATAAGTAGAATCAATAGACTGTCTTTCCCTCCTGCCATGACTATATGTTGTCGGTTTGGATATGAATTTTCAATTCTTTTTATATATTCAGAAAGTGTCTCAGCTGTTAGTTTAATTAATTTTTCGGTAGTGTTAATTGAGAATGTTGGCGTGAAGCCCCGTTCGGCCTCAGTGCCTGTGACACACTCGAACGGACGAAGTTTTGTTATTCGGTGGTCAACCGTCTCCCATGTCGTATACCAAGGACGGCGGTGCTCTTTTGACAGTTCATGTTTTAATCTTACTCTTCGTTGGATCTCTTCAGGCAGCATATTAATAAAGCGACCTACAATATTAATAAATGGTCCTGTACTAGGTGATTCCTTTCCGCTAGATATGTCAATAAAATTTGGAGGTTTAAATGATGAATTGTAACTAAACTCTCCCGATTCTTCGATAAGTGATATGACCGATGTGGAGATCTTCAGGTTTCCATCTGACCGCAAATAATAACAGGGGTACATTCCTGCATTCACGTCTTTGATTTCGTTTGTCTCAATTACTGAGTTTGCAGCCTTATCTAAATATAGTTCTTCTGTAGTTAGCTTATTATTCATTACTCTTTCCACTTTAGTAGACAATTATAAATAAATTTTGCTATATTAGACTAAAATATTCAGATTGGATATCAACAGGCTGTCGATAACATATTCAAAAAATTTGGTGTGATACAACTAGTATCCTTAAACTGGATATCGTGCCAGCCCAATTGGTTACTGTAGTTCAGAGGAACCGGCTGTAGCTTAGTTTGATAAGTACATCTCTCACAAGGACGTAACTTATATATAATGCCTCCCAAACAACGAATTATGAAAATAGCGTTTTTTGTTCGCAGTTTTCCAAAAGTTTCTGAAACATTTATTCTCAGCCAGATTGGTGGGTTGTTGGACGCAGGACACGATGTGACAATCTTCGCTACGGACGATCCAGAAGAAGAAACTGTACACAACAAAGTAAACGAGTTCGATATGCTGGAACGCTGTATTTACACAGATCCTCCCAATTCCTACTTCGGAGGTGCGATTTGTGCTGCACGGTGTCTGCTCAAACGACTGAGTGCGTACAAGGCAGTCTCCCACGCCGTTCGGAGCGACCGTCCCGATTTGGCAATCGCTAATCTCGAAGCATATATCGACCACGACTTGGGTTCGTTCGATGCGTACCACGCCCATTTCGGGCCTGTCGGAAAGAGCTGGTCGTTCATCTCTCAACTCTCACGGAAAGCAAACAACGACGCGCCGTTTATCGTTTCGTATTACGGATACGACGCAAGCACGGTACTAGAAGCGGACCCTGATTTTTATGTAGACCTCTTTGATGCAGTAGACCGGATAACGGTTCTCAGCGACGACATGAAGGAGAAACTCGTTTCGGTAGGAGGTGACCCCGAGAAGATTACATACAACCCCCTCGGTATCGATACAGAGTTTTTCGAGTTCCGTGAACGAACCCCTGAAACTCCGGTCGAGATTCTGATCGTTTCGAGACTAGTCGAAAAGAAAGGGATCGTACATGCGGTCGATGCCGTCGCTCAGCTCAGCGAAACAGTGGATGTTTCGGTAACGATTGTCGGGGATGGCCCCGAACGTCAAGCGATCGAATCGAGGATTCGTGAACACGCCATCGAAGACTCCTTTTCGCTCGTTGGGGTGAAAAGTTTGTCAGAAGTAAGAGACATTCTTCATGAGTCGCATATCTTTCTACTGCCCTGTATCACCGATTCCAACGGAGAAACATCCCCGACGCCGACGATCCTCCTCCAAGCACAGGCGACTGGCATCCCAATCGTATCAACGTACCACTCAGGGATACCACGGATCGTCGATGACAGTAAGTCGGCACTGCTGGTTCCCGAACGGGATGTAGACGCGTTGGCGGAAGCGATTGAAACGCTTGCGACCGATCCTGAATCGTGGTCGGAGATGGGGCGAGCGGGACGTGACTACGTAAAACAACAGTACTCGATACCGGCACTCATAGACCGACTCGAAACGATATACGAAACCGCCTAACCGTCGTTTCGGTCGGAACGGACGGCCTAAGTTCTGGCCTACTAAACCGTCACTCTCGGAGGTATCCCATATCTACCAGCCGCTGGGTAACATCGCCGTCGAGTGCCGACTGTGACGACTCCACCGATTGCAGTCGCTGTACGTGCGTGTCGAGTTCGTTTCGTAGTTGTTCACCATTATCACCGAGGACGTCGTACTGATCCAGATCGGGATACTCGATTACTTTGTCATCGTCCGAGTGCCAGATAACCACCTGTTTCCCCGGTGGGAGATCATCCGGATTGATCCCCCATTTGGAAGCATTCGTATAGGCATCGTGATCGGATACGTCGTAGTGTGTGTAGGCGTAGTCACGGGTTTCACTCGACAGATCGATAGCGTTCGTATCAGGGGGATCGATACCGGCTATGCTGAGTATGGTCGGATAAACGTCGACCAACGAAACAGGAGTCGAAACGGTTTGGGATTCGATCCCGCCGGTCGGATCGCGGATGAGCAACGGTACACGGATTACCGAATCGTCGACAGTCATATGATGGCCGAAGATGCCGCGTTCACCGAACGAATCACCGTGGTCACCGAACACGACGAGGACCGTATTCTCCCAGTGTCCTGCCTCTTTGAGCGCGTTCACCAGCCGCTCGATAAGCACATCACAGTGTTCGATAGCACCCCGATACAGGTTTTTGAACGTTTCTACTTCCCGTTCGGGCGGTTCGATCAGTCCTGCAGCCGTTCGAAACCGGTTCGATCGGGAATGATAGACCCGCCGTTGCCAGACTTCGTGATTGTAGACGAGATCTGCCACTCGTCGATCGGTGAACGATCGGTGAAACGGGTTCGGTGGGTCGTACTTCCAGTGTGCGTCGTTGAGATGAACGAAGTAACAAAACGGTTCGTCAGCATCTTCGAGAGCGGTAATCGACTCGCAAATCGTTCGATCACCTTCTCGGTCCGCATCGGCGCTCCGAGATTTCGGGACTCGCCAATCAGCGTATAGGTTCAGTGCGCTCCGCAGGCGTTTTTGAGCGCGGTATCCGTTGGTAAGAACGGATTCGAATCGAGGAGAGATGTCGTGGACGCCATCGGCGATTCGCTCTTTGATCGACGTGTCCGTATCCTCTTCGGTATCGTTCTCGCCTCGTTGTCGGTGTTCGAATCCGCGAAGGATATCACCCGTATCGAACCAGCTGTTCCGGTAGAACGCGCTCGTCGTATAGCCGTTTTGGGCCAGCAGCTCCGCGAACGTCGGATGCTCGCCGAGAACTGCATCGCCGGTGGTGATCCCATGTTCGGGTGGAAAAAGACCGGTAAAAACCGACGTATGAACAGGAAGTGTCCATGTACAGGGAGAAATCGCACTGTCGAAGACCGCCGATTCGGACGACAGCGACCGCAGAAACGGAGTCGTGTTCTGTCCGACAGAATCGAAGAGAGAGCAATAATCAGCCCTCAGACTGTCAATGGAGATGCATATAATGTTCGGCTGGGTCATACTCTAAGCTATTATCGTCCTCTGTTTAATGATAATCGGTTTGCTCAAGAACACATTCCCTTCTATCGAGTTCGACTATTTTGGTCCGTCGGACATGGATCAGCTACCGATACTTTTCAATTTGCGAACGATCGCGTGTGCCAGCCCGAAGACTCCCGAGCCGAACAGCGAGAGGAGGAACTGTAACACGAACCGCCAATTCAATCCGGGGTAGTATCGATTCGCAGCAAAGAACGATCGGATCGCGGACAGCGACCATGCACGGTCGCTCAAGTAGAGAACTCCTTGACGAGAGTAGGTCTTTGCGAGTGCTTTCCGACGAACCACGGGGTCGACCTGCTCGTAGAGATCGGTGTAGTCCTCAACGAGTTGGAAACAGGCTTGGATCGCCCGTTCCGACTCCGAGACGTTCTGTTCGTCGACACCCCGTAACACGAGCGCTTCGTCGACGTAGTCGAACGGCGTACGGGAGGCGATTTCGATTTTGAGAACGTCATCAGCCGCTCCGGCGTACGGAGGGAGTGGGAACAGGTCCTCGAGAACATTCGCCCGCATGAGGAACGTCGAGGTGACACACGGACTCGTATCCAGTGTCAACACCTCTTCGAGGACATCACCACGGAGACTGGGGGGCGGGGAGACCACGACCCCGAACTCCCACTGGATTCCACAGTGAACGAGACCGACCTCCGAACGTGTGTCGAGGAGGTCGACCTGTGTTTCGACCTTGTGTTCGACTAACCGATCATCGTCATCGAGGATCTGAACGTAGTCCCCTGTCGAACGTTCAAACCCGGTATTCCACGCGCCGATCGGGCCACGGTTCTCGTCGTGGGCGACGTAGGTAACATCGTACGATTCCGCGACAGAGCGAGCGTGTGCGTCGCCGGAATCATCAACAACGATCAGTTCGATTCGATCGTACGTCTGTTCTTTGACGCTATCGATCGCCCCTTTGAGCAGATCATTGCGATAATACGTGGGGATGATAACAGAGACGGTTTTTTTCTCAGACATAGGAGTCGGGTGGGAGCTACCTCGATGAGATTACTCGAAAGTGGTGTTATATAATGACTTCGATACAAACTCTCCGGGACACGGCTACTGTGCCTCCCACGTCGTATCAAAAGGATTCTATCCGCTCGTTCGATAACTGGAGGTAGATGGAGACTGTCGCGATATATCTCACCTCGATGGCACTCGGTGGTGCCCAGCGTATCGCCCGCAATCTCTGTGCTGGGCTCGTCGACAAGGGCTATAATGTCGACGTGATCCTCGTGGACGCACGTGGGGAGCTACTCGATGATCTCCCCAAAGAAGCATCCGTTGTTAATCTCGATGCGAACCGAGTCGTCACGAGTGTGCTTCCGCTCACTCAGTATCTTCGACGACGACAACCCGACGTCTTGTACTCGATGATGACCGAGTGTAACGTGATCGCCACGGTGAGCCACAAACTGGCTCGAACCGACACGCGTCTCGTCGTGAGCGAACACAACACACCGACAGCGAGCGCATCGACACGGAAAGATCGGTTCGTACTACGGCTGGTACCACACACGTATCCTCACGCCGACCACATCGTAACGGTCTCGAAGGGCGTCCGCGACGATCTCAGAACACTCCTCGATCACTCCCCGGTCGACATTTCGGTCGTGTACAACCCAATCGCTGTCGAAGAGATCCGAACACAGGCACAGGAACCGCTTGATCATCCCTGGTTTCAAAACGACGAGATCGATGTCGTGCTGAGCGCGGGTCGACACGCACCACAGAAGGGGTTCGATACGTTGCTGCGGGCGTTTGAGCGCCTTACCGATGAGCAGGCGAGGCTGGTACTGCTCGGCCAAGGGCCGGAAACAGCATCGCTCGAATCTCTCGCTGTGGAGCTCGGCCTCTCGGAGCGTGTCGAATTCACCGGTTTCGTGGAGAACCCGTTCAACTACATGGCAAACGCCGACGTGTTCGTGCTGTCGTCATGGTACGAGGGGTTCGGAAACGTCCTCATCGAGGCAATGGCGACCGGCTGTCCGGTAGTCTCGACGGACTGTCCGAGTGGCCCTCACGAGATACTTGAGGGGGGAACGTACGGTCCACTTGTACCAGTACAAGATCCCGTGCGGATGGCTGAGGCCATCGATACCACGTTGGCCGATCAACCCGAACGTATGTTTCTAACTGCGCGCGCTGACGAGTTTTCGATCCCACGAATAACCGAACAGTATACGGAGATATTTTTTGACAGAGAGAACGACTACAACTGAATGGTGATGTTCGGGAAATGACTCAGAAGGAAAACGGCGGCTGCTTGGAATGTCGAATCGGAGTCTGTTGTGGTCAACAGCCCAGAATCTTCGTCGTACTTCCGCCGGATATCTGATTCGAGAAACTCGAGTACGTCATCGAGATCTTTGTCACCAAGCACACGGAGTGCTAAAGCGATGTTCGTCCCTGGCATAGCGCTACCTCCATGCGATTCGGTGCCAGATAGATAGAGCTTCGAATTGGCTTGCGAGAACTCAAGTGCCTGCTGAATGACTTCTCTATTCCAAATCGTGTGATTGGGTACAGCTCGTCGGAGTGTTGCGAGCGAGCTCAGGTTTACGGGGTGGTAACCGATCTCGGTTCGACGCCGCTCTGCGGAGCGGGAGTAATAGTGGAAGACCACTTCATTCAGAAGAAGCCGCCAGTGGCTCGGACTTCGAACGACTGTACGAAGAGCATCTGTCGGATTCGGTCGAATATAGTGTTTGATCAAGCCATCGTCGTGGAGCCGCATCGTCGACGGAAGCATGGTGAGAAAGCGACGAAGGAGTCGAGCGATCTCCGAATCGTCGTCCGCGAGAGTAGCGATAGATGCGGCGAAAATCAACTGGTGGTTCAACGTCCGGTCGAAAGAGAGGGTAGTCCCATCGATATCGACGCATTCCCACAACCCGAGTCGTTCGTTGAAGGGGTGCAAATGAACGATCTCCCGAGCGATATCCGCGAGTTCAGGCCGCTCGAGTACCGTACTCGTTCGTGCCAGCGCACGAATCGGTGCGGCCTGACCTACGAGTCCATCACAGCTATCTTTTCCAGGAGCATCACGCGCATGAAATGTAAACCCACTCGGCCGTACGTCGTCTTTTAAGAGATACGACGCGGCGTCGGCCGAAGCGTCATAAAACCTCTCTTCGGCAGTTATATTATAGGCCTTGGTCAGTGTAAGCAGCCACTGTGCAGTAGTTCTGACCGGCGTTGGCGACTCTTCGTCGGCACCATACTGCGGGGCTGGAAACGAGCCGTCGTCTCGCTGGATATCGAGTGCTGCTTCTGCACTCCGAACGAGTAACTCGTGGGTTGTTATTGAATGATCAAACGAATTAATTGTCTCCATTGATTTTGATCAACATAGAGAATCGATATATAAATCCATATCGAAGGCACCTCTCAGAACCGAATAATAACTCGCCAGTAAGGGAGACTGAGCTGGACAAGTGTTAGGACGAGTCATACAGACGGATTAATTGTTGAATAGACAATCAATACGCCTTCATTGTCTGTGTTCGAAATATAGCATCTATTATTGAAATGTAATAGCAGAACGTGTTACAAATAAACCATATATTCGATATTAGCTCGAACATCATCCTCAAGCTGACGTTCGCCCTCAAGCGGGACTGGATCGAGCTGATCCAAATGGTTCTGAAGCGATGAAAACAGCACTGAGTCGTTGGCGTCGTCTTCGACCGTCTCTTCAGGTGCGTATACGTACTTCGATGTCGGTGACTTCCAAATGGCATACTGCTCGAATGGTGGATACTCGTCCTCATGAAACTCCAAATGATCTTTAGACTCGAGTAGATGGACGTACGCCGCTTCGCAGGCTTCATCAAGCAATGAAATACTTTAGTTTGTGGTGGTTTCACCCCGACAAGATCCAGGATCGTCGGGTAGAGGTCGTTCAGTAGGACGATATCAGACCGGCGTCCGGATTTGAGCTGCCCAGTTGGATCGCGGATCAGCAACGGCACGCGGATTAACTCGTCAGCAACCGAGAAAGAGTGTCCGAACAGCCCGTATTCCCCCAATCAAATCTCCGTGGTCACCGAACAAGACGATGATCGTGTTCTCATACTCGCTGATAGTCTTGAGCCGATTTAGAAGTCGTTTGATCAAGGCGTCGACTTGGAGAATCAACGCCCGATAGAGATCTCTAGGACGAAGTCGTTCAGAAATTCTATTGCTAAAGAAGGAATAATAATGATATTGGCGGAGAAAATAAATAAAGATGAAATGAAATTTGGTTTTGATATAGATCCTTATTGTCGAACAGTCCGTGATAAATGTGAGTCAGGGAGATCGGATAGACGAAAAATCTATCGATACCCTAGTGCTGCAAGCCGTTCTGTGACATCATGATCTGTCGTCGTCCGGTCTACTGACGGTACTCGAGTTCGCTCGTCCGAGGCGGTCGTAGTATACCAAGGAACTGTTTTCACACAATCGATAGGAACACCAAGCGGGTGGTCATACACTCCCCACTCACCTTTCGCGTTCCCGTGATCAGCCGAAACGACCGCGGTATCGGCATCAACGTTGTGCAATAGCGTGTCTACGTGCATCAATACATAATGTAAGTTTGACACATATGACTCCCAAACCTCCTCAGGGGTTTTGCGCCCAATCATCAGTCCTTTCCACACGTTATCGAACTTGCCCCCGTGGCCGATTGGGTCAGGAATACTTGGGAAGTGTGGTTGCATATAATGGACGATCAAGCGGTCACAGGAATCAGCGTGCTCGCGCCCGGCTTGAATTGCAACATCCGTTACCACATCAGCAGGGATTGTCCCAACGTCGTCATCCCAGCCGTAATTATAGACATCTTCGAACGCAAGAAACGGTAGCTCCTCAACTTCCGAACTGTGGTGATTGGCAGTCACATAGATGGTATTCTCGATCTCGTCGAGGTACTCATCAATGAAGGTTGTTCGCATCCACTCGCCGGATGTCGACGCAGTCGAACGGTGTGTACCCTGATCATTGAGAAACGAATGCTCGTGCGCAACGGAATCCAAGGCGTCGACACGACATCCGTCAAGGATGATCAGCAGATCCCACTCCCTTTCGTAAACGTTCGTCCCCTGCTCGAACAACGGCGAAAGAGATCGTAACACACTCATCCACACTTGATTGAGACTGTATTTGGCTCCATGAATCCCCTCAGCACGAATCCAGTCTCTCGATACTTTGAGAAAGTCTCCAAAACTCATTGATCGGTGTGTTACCGGAGCGGATTATAATTGCTCCGCTTTTAACAGGGCGAAGAATATTACCACAGAGAGGACTCCGAAACCACTGCTACGACTCGGCGCTGATAGACGCCTATAGATACCCCATTGCCTCTAAATGTTGCTCCACAGATGTTTCTACACCCTCTTGGGGTTCGTGAGACGGCATGTGTGACTCTGTGTCTGTCGCCGATGTCTCCACCCACGGAACGACTTTCACGTTCGGATGAAGGAATCCCTCTGGATGGCCATATGCCCCGAACTCGCCGAAGGCGTTACCGTGATCGGCGGTAATGACTACCTGGTCAGCGTCGACATTCGCTAGCAGAAGTTCGATTTCGTCGAGAACGAGTCGAAGGTTCACCTCGTAAAGTTCCCAGTGGGTATCACCATCGAGATCACCTGATTTCAGACACTTCCAACCACGCGCTTCCGCCTCCGTTGGCTCTCGATCCTCCCGTATTGCCTTACCGATGTAGGGAACGTGTGGCTGCATATAGTGAGCAATCAGTCGATCGTGATCTCCATCGCGGCCGACAGCAATCGTCCGATCGGAGATCGGTCGCGGCGGCACACCGTATCCCTCGGGGTGGTCGTCCTGCCAGACCATTTCCAAATGGGCAAATGCATCACCAGAGACAACATCCCAGTTCGGCCAACAGAACGGTACGGTCTCCTCGGGTGGTGACTCATCATTATAAAAAAGCGGTTGCGTGTGACCGTTACCTGTAATCATTGCAGTGCGAGCGATTTCGTCGCGCCACTTGCGGGTGAATGTCCCCGCGAGCCACTCGCGAGAATGACTGCCGACTGAAAGTTTTCGATCGATAGAGTCAATAAAATCGTAGTCGTCAGCGACAGCTTCTAGAACGTCAACGCGACAAGCATCGAGAACAATCAGTAGATCCCAATCAGCTTCGTAAACGTTCTGACCGATCGGTCGACGAGATGTATATGTGTACCAGAAGCCGAGAAACGCGGTGTAGCCACCGTGCATCGTACACTGTTTCAGCCCGTCGTTGTGGTACTTACTACGGTGTTCCGAGATCCACTTTCTGAGTGAGGCAGCCATCTCTCGTTGAGTAGTAAATATTGGTGAATAAAATGGTGCTGATTCAGCTCTCCTGAGAACATTGACTCGATTATTCGACGAACTACTCAATAATTTCCTCGATTTTCGATTCCAATTGTTCAGGACAAACGACAATATCGGTTGATTTTGGAGTACACTTCAACGAGGTGTATTCGACGTTAAGAACCGAAGCAAGGCGCTCGTACGGTGGTTTGATTTTCGATCCGAACAGTTCAACAACAGTACTATCAGTACAAAAAATAAGATCGGTCAATCCTGCCCCGTGCGGACCGACAATAATATCTGAGTTATTAAATATCTTAGAATTTTGTGAAAGGGTATTTTTCTCCAAACGAACAAGTTCGAAATTGTATTTTGAAAGCATCTCCATGATTTCATTTTCATTTACTATACGGCGTTCAACCGCATTTGAACGCGAAATAAAGATGTTTTTATTAGGTTCTATTGGCAGTTCCATCGTTGATGCGTTATCCAGTATTTGTCGGCGAACCCACCGATAATCCTCAACAAAGTGTTCTGGAAACGATGGGATGAGTAATCGATTAATATGGTATACCGATGAGGTACTACGCTCAATTTTTGACTCTGGCCAATTGAGTAATGTCAGCGTCTCATCCGCCCAAGACGGGAGATCATCCGGAATGAGAAGCGTGACGTCGTTCCCGGTTTGCGCCTCGTACGCTCTGAGATATCGGATTCGAGGAACCGTCTCAATCATCCAATGATAGTAATTTGGATAACGTGGCGACAATGGACTTGCCGTCTCCAGCCGTCGAGCTGCTGTACTAACGTACTCATTATCCGAACAGAGCAGCGACCTGCCTACAGGAAAATCATCAAAAAAGCAATGTCGAGAGAGGGCTGCCATCGGAAACTGTCGTGCTTGAGATGGGGGTGCAACACTTTCCTCAACGATCTCCAGTTGGTCAGTAACCGCGAGGCCGGTCAGTGGAAATACGTAGCCGCTACCGACTTCCGCAACAAAAGGAGGTTCCAGAGGAGACGTTTTTGATTCCGAGTCTGAGTTTACAAAATAGATCTCTGACGATGTCTTTGGGAGCTCTGCACGCGATATTGTGTGTACGATGCAATAGTCGACAAGTCGATCAAAAACCGGCCGTCCAATTGTATTTTTCGCAAGCAGTTCAGATGCTGCTATCAGTCCGGAATCCAACCCATCCGACTCTACCTTCCGCCTGAATTTCCGAAGTGAAAAATCAGTTGGTGCCCACTGGGTGAGATACCCAGTCATAGATACCCAAGTTTCTCGAGTCGGTTTTTTGTCGCTTCGTCGACGTCGGTTTGGTTTTGGGCTGACAGAGCTTGTTGTTTGTATGTGACGATATCCGTATCAAAGTGGCGTACTGCCCATTTTGGGAGTTCACTCATTTCTTCCGACAATAGCTCTTGATAGGAGGGACAATCGGACCAAGTCTCATATTTTTTGATTAATCCGAGAGAATCCCAAAGATACTTTTCAGAACCCTTGTACGCACATCGTAGTGCTCGATCCCAGTATTCATAGTCACTGTCCGGGTCGGATCCTCCACTCATTCCAATGTTTTCGGCGACGACAGTTTTCGAAGAAGTATCAGGAACCGTCCCACGAGCAAGAGCAGTAATGAGTCTCCCGAGCTCAGAGTGGCTAACGTATCTTTCTGTCGGCTCTTGAACCTCCGGCGGATTGATGATTTCTAGCGGTACGTGCAACAGTCCTTCCGAAAGACTACTCTTGTGATTAACAAGCCCGTGTTCCTCTTTCCGTCCATGGTTTTCTCCGTGATCAGCGGTCACAATGATTGTTGTTTCACGGTCCGTTTCTCGCTGGAGCCATTTAATGAACGATGCTACCTTTCGATCTACATAATCAATTGCTGCTGCATAGAGGGCTTCACGCTTCTCCCAGTACTCTTCGGCATCCGTATTAATTAATTCCCACGTACTCATCTCATCAGAACACCAGTCGTTCGGTACATCATATAGAGACGTATCATACATTATCCGTGGACGGAACGGTAGATGTGTATCCATGATATTTAAGAATGCAAAAAATGGTTCGGTAGATGTTTGAATCCGATCTTTCGTGGCCCGAAGTACCGGAACGGCTCCGTCGTCGATTGGCTGTGGTATAGCATGATCACGTGCAAGGTTATCGAGTTCTCCAAGGACAGCATTCGCGAAGCTTTTCAGTGGATGATCATGGTGAACGATCTCAGAAAGACCAGCAAGATACCGACGGGGGTTGTTATTACCAATCTGTTGGGTAATCGTACCAGGATCAAATCCATCCGCAAACCGACGTGTCTCTGATGCTTCGACAAAAACATCAAAATACTTGTCAAAACCGTACGAGCTGCTCGCAAATGCGTTCGCGCTCACGCACATCGTGGTGAAATCAGTGAGTTCCGAAAGAAACGTTTCTTCAAGCGAAAGGGATGCAAAATTACCAGAATGGGTATGAACGCCGTGTTGTGACGGAAGGGTACCGGAAAGCATACTTGCATGACTCGGGAGACTCCACGAACTTACGGCTCTACACTGTTCGTATGATAGATGAGACAGATTACGAATTTGTGTGGCGTACGAATCGAAGAAATCCTTTCGGACAGAATCAAGAACAATTAGGACGACATTGCGGTTAGTCATGAGTGAACATTTAGAAAAAGAATTTATAAACGTAACGTAACTTAATGCAGCAACGGAAGAAATGTATGCGTGTTTATCATAATCTATACAGTAACTTGTTTACACTGCTCTCAATGTTCGTCTTGGAACAGGAAACGAAGTTTCGATACGGAGCTATACGTCAGCTAATTATCGGTAGCCAAGCGCATCAAGTCGTTCCTCAATAATATCATCTGTCTGTCTCTCTGTCTCAATCGGTGGTTCTGCAACGACCTCTCGACGTTCGGCCGAATCGATTACGTGCCATGGTACACGCACGAGTTCGGGCATATATACTCCATAAAAATGCCCATACTTTCGAAACGAGGGGATTGGGCGAAACCGCTCACCGACCATATTGCCGTGGTCCGCCGAAACAACTGTCTGACCGTCGACGCCGTCAAGCAACTGCTCGAGGGAATCGAGGACAACATCGAGGTTCTCACGATACGCCTTCCAAGCGAGTTCCTGAGTCAGATTGGTTCGGTCTGTCCCCGCTCGAAGTTGCTGCCAAACTGTTTGACTCTCAGAGGAGCTTTTTTTCTTATCTTTGTCACCTTGTTCAGTTGACCAACCCTTTGCAGTGATCTGACGGCCAGTTTCGCCAATAAACGGGAAATGCGGCTGCATAAAATGAACGATCAACCTCTTATCCGGAAAGCGGCGATGGGCATCCAGTGCCGCGTTGACGACGGTGTCGGGATGGACGGTTTCTAGGTCATCATCCCAGTCGTCAAGCAGGTCGACGACTGCATGAAACGTACCGTCGTCCAGATTGAGTTTCGGTAGATACGGATTCGTGTTCACATAGACGGTATCGTGAAACATTTCGTCACCGAAATTCCGGTCGAGAAACTCTTCGCTGGTCGAACCCAGAGAGATTCGCGACTGAAGATCACCGTCGAGATTAGCCTGTTCGGCGAACATATCGTAGCGACATGCGTCGAGGATCACGAGTGTATCCCAGTCTTCGTCCATGACATGAGTGCCAGAGCTGTATCGCAGACGGAAAAACAGGTTATTCAATTCGATCGGAATATAGGATACCGTTGTGCGGATTAATTCCGAGAGCCCACGTGATCGGTAGACGGTTTGTGCTCGATTTAGATGGTGGCGCATACCAACAGATAGGCAAAAGTAGTTGAAGAATCTCTTGACTTGGTTCAAGGACAGAAACGTTATACACATATAGGAGACACTCAATACAACATCTCCGATGTCACGTATACAACTGGGCCAAACATCAATCATCTTTTTTATTTCGAACCTGCTGGCGTCAGCTATTGGATTCGTAGCGTCATTATATATCGCTCGAAATATTGGTGCAGAGCCGCTTGGAATCTACAACGTCGGTATCGGACTGGTAGCATGGCTCGGTATCATTGGGAGAATCGGTATTTCAGGAGCAATCTCTAAACGCATTAGTGAGGGAGATGAACAAAATGAATACGCTATCGCTGGCACGCTACTAATCAGCTCGCTGTTCGTGATTTTAGCGACAGGAATACTGCTCTTTCGTTCATATATTAACCAGTACGTTGAGTACTCCGCTGCCGTTTTTATCCTCCTGATTTTGTTTGCTTCCCTTGCGTACGGTATCGTGAGTTCGTTACTCACAGGCTACCACTTAGTACACATTAACGGTATCCTGTCGACGGTGAGAACGGCCGGACGAGGAATCATCCAAATCATCGCGGTGATCGCAGGACTCGGTGCAGCCGGTCTATTCTGGGGGCATCTTGTAGGTATCCTTCTTGTTGTCGGGATCGGTTTGTACACTGTTCGGGAGAAATTGTCGTCGATAGAACGTCCCGAAAAGCGGCACTTCCAGAGTTTATTTGATTTTGCGAAGTTCTCGTGGCTCGGGAATCTACAGTCGCGGATGTTCAATTATACTGACATACTTGTGCTGGGATTTTTTGTATCGTCATCTCTCATTGGGATCTATTCTATCGCTTGGAACGTGGCACAGTTCTTGATTCTCTTTTCTGGTGCACTGTCATCAACGCTGTTTCCCGAAATAAGCGAACTATCTGCACAGCAAGATCAACAGGCTGCCGCTGACATCGTTGAGCAGTCACTTGCTTACGGGGGTTTATTCCTCATACCCGGCGTGTTCGGTGGGGGTATCCTGGGTGAACGTATCCTTCAAATATATGGTCCAGAGTTCACACAAGGGACAGCAGTACTGCTCGTGCTGATTGTTGCGAACCTGTTTATGGGATACCAAAATCAACTACTCAATGGACTTAACGCCATCAATCGTCCAGATCTTTCCTTTAGAGTCAATGTAGTGTTCGTCACAGGTAACATCAGTTTCAATATTGTACTCATTTATTTGTACGGCTGGATCGGTGCTGCCATCGCAACAGCTGGCTCCACCGCAATTAGTCTCGTCCTCTCCTACTACTATCTCTCCAAAGTCATCTCGTTCGGATTACCGAAAGCGGAGATACTCCGACAGGGGTTGGCCGCCGCAGTGATGGCGGTCGTCGTCTACAGCGGACTCTTCTTCGAGAACAGCTACCGTCTGGTTCGACACAACGTCATAATAGTGCTTTTCCTCGTAGGAATCGGTGCAGCAGTGTACTTCGTGGTGCTACTCGGCCTCTCACCACGATTCCGTAAAACGGTCGACCGAAATATCCCATTTACTATACCGTTAGTTTCATTATAAGTACAACTGCTCTGCTACTACAATTACGTTTCAGAACTCGCATAGTCCTGTTGGAGTCGCTTTTCGGCTTTATCCCTGTCTTCTGGATATCCAACATTAATGCGCCAATCATAAAGAGCGATTGCATCGATCGTCCGACCGCTCTGGATCAACACCACGGTAGGGCTGTCCACCGAACACAAATACGGGACTCACGGAACCCTCGCGAGGATCTACGCGCACTCACAACACATAGAACCCCATTGTTGCAGCGCCGTTAGCTGAGGGACTGTCACTCTATCGGTCGTTGACGGTCACATACAGAGACGGCCCACACCTTCCAGCGAGGACACCATCTGTCGACGGGCGTCCGTGAGAGGCTAAACACCGTTTTGGTAGTGAAAATTATTTTGGCTACGGTCCAACATTCACACACCTAATTTGGAGGTTGGAGACACACCCCACTATGTCAAGTGTTTCACTCCACATCAGAAGATAGCACCGAACAGCCACACCCCACCGTGTCGAGTGTTCTCCACAAAACAGAATCAACTCTCACAGATGCTGCTCAATACGACGTGAAAGCGCGACACCATCGAGTGTGTCGACAACCTTGCATACAAGTTTGAGTCCGACATTGAATTCATACTCGTAATACTGCCCGCCAGCACGACCCTCGTTTCGAGACTGCCGGTTGAGCATACCAAGCATTGCAAGATCGGCAAGATGGTCATGCATCCATTGACGAACTAATAGATCGATATCTGATTGTTTAGAGAGGAAGGGTAGTGTTTCGAGTGTAAACTGTGTATGGTTACCATCTCAACACAGTACAAATTGAATAAATTTATTGAGAGTACGAAAATACCAGCCTGAAATAAAGACACAGACACCAGTGTTTCGAGTGTAACTCTAATAGTGATGAGATATGTAGTTGTCGCCGGTTTCGATAAACCTCTGTCAGACACCACCACTTCGAGTGTATATCCCTCTGAAAGCCACTCTTTGGACCAATACAGGGCATTTACACTTGAAATTGTGGTGTGTGTTCGCGCGGTTAGAGAGCTTCAAACAAACATATTCATAGCTATCTAATAGTCAATACACTCGAAACGGTACCGTGTGAGGGCCAATACACTCGAAGTACTACTATCTCTAGCTAAACATTCGCTAGCCTAGAAGTGCCCTCGGCCGCCTAGAACCCATAACAGTTCCTGTCAAAATACACCTTCTGTTTGACAAAAATACGTCTATGTGTGTCATTTTTCTTCTGACATAGGTGCGATGTGTTTACATCGTAGAAATACACATGACAACAGAGACTGACACAGTTCTCGACGTAATAACTACGCCGGAACACACACACCCAAACGACGGTACCACCGCCGCACTGACTCAGGATATTGGCGGACAGAATACGAGTGGACTGGCAGTCTGTGGCGAATGGTCGACCGCCAAGCACTCAGTGAGCTTTCGATTCACCAAGAGTTCGACCAATGACAGCTGAGGATCGAACACCCGAGCGCGTCGACGACGTGCTCGTCCAACTAAGCCATCCACGCCGCCGTGCGATCATGCTGCTCGTCGCGGCTGCAGGTGGCCGCGGTGTCGATATCCGAACTGCGGCAACTACGATATATGCACTCGAACACGAGGTGAGCCCAACAAACGCACCGACACGTGAGGTCACCAACCTCCGAACAAATCTCAAACGAAGCCATCTCCCACAGTTGACCACCTCGGGACTACTTGAACAGGACGGCGACCGGCTCACTGCAGGGCCTGCATTCGGTGTCTCACTGAAGGTATTGCTTTCTGCAGGCTACTGGCTTGGGACTGCACAGCAACAACAACTTCGAGGTGACAAAACTCCGAAGATTCCGAAAATCCCGAAGACACCCGCTGAGCGATCGTCGACACCGCATCAACCGTGTGCGGTGCTGTCGGTGTTGTGGTTGTCGAAAAGGGAACTTGGCTGCGGGTGGGGAGACGGTTGCGGCCGCCGAAAAAGGAACTCTGGTGCGGTACTGGGCGGTACGGGAGACGGCTGCGGCCACCGAAAAAGAACTTCTGTGAGGGGGGCTGTCGACGGGTGTTCTCTTGATGATCCCGAATACTGCACCCACTGCAAATAATGGAGAGATAACTGAACGGTAATCGATGGAAGACGGAGAACCAATTGAAATACTCATATCCAAACTGCGGGTGCTACCACCGAAGTCCCGAATCGAAATCAGTTGGGCTGATAGAATGGACGAAACACACTGGGCCGATGATGATATAGTCGATTATCATCACACCTCGGCAGCCAGACGAATCGAAACTAGGGACCGAACACTCCTATTGGTTCCAGATACGAACAATATAGAACTCACCGTCACAGAATTGACGAAGGCCAGCGTGATGAAGACGCTTGGAACGATACAAACAATAGAGATTCTACAGCATACCATCGAAACAGTCATTCTCAAGCCGGAAGGCATCAGTTTATCACCGTATCTATGGGGATACAGTGGATTTCTGGTAGTCGACACAGATTATGGGAGTAAAGAACTTCGAATCCCAGAGCCAGGACTCAAGCAGTACGACGATCGGTTGAGTACTGTGGTTCGAGAGTTGATCCCAGACGACGAGTCTGCACTGATCAAACTACGACTTCGATCGGGGCCACATCGGCACTACGAGATCATTCAGAGACAGAATCCAGATGTTATTAAAACTGCAGACATATCCGCCCATGGAGACAACAGGACAATCGAGCCACTGATTCATACGGTGGCGGCACTGACTGAGAAAATACAGGAAGACATAGAATTATCACAGGAGATCAGACACGAAGCAGTAAACAAGCTACAGTCACTCCAAACGCCGCTTCTTGAGGCCAGAGGGTTGCTCTGTGATCCTGATCCTGATGCGACATGGATGCCGGATCCCGAGCAAGTCAACCTCGAAAGGTCGGATTATCCAACTATTCTCGAAAACATACGATCAAAACTCGAGAGATTGGAAGACACGGTCAAAGTTGAACCAAGCGTCGATGAAGATCAGTTTCGTGTGTATTCATTCCATCCCCCACAGCGAACAGTCGAAGATCTTCTAACACTGTTGAGTCCACCAATACAGGATATGGAAAGCTATGATGAGGATTCGTATGTCCCACCTCGCGAATGCACAGAAGGTCGGGTCACCGGTGATGGCCGATGGCTAGAATTCCAACTCAGAAATGCATTGAACCGATGGGGCTACCATGCAAGCGTCCGCGAAACAGTCTACGGCGTCGAGATTGACGTTGTCGCAGAGCGGCGTGAAAAACAGGACGCTCCGACCGACTGGATCGTCGCTGAGTGCAAAGACTGGAAGAGTCGACCAATCACACCGGATGTGATTTTTCGACTCTGCATGTTGGCATACACTTGCAGAGCAATGCCAGTGTTGTGTCATACAACCCATCTAACCGAACGCGCACTCGATATCGCACGTACATGGGAAGTTCGAGTGCTCAAGCTCAACGATCTCTATCGAGGAGCATTACCAGCACCAGATATGCTCGATATTCAGCACGATATTGAAACATCCAGAGGTGTATACACACTCCGGGAGTCACGAGGTATGCTACCTCTGAAATTCTATGGCAGACAAGACAACCATTTCACGTATGTTCCAGGGTACAAACCAGAGGGGCTACTCCACGAATATAGATCGGTCGAGGAGGAACCAGACGAAAACAACTAGCAAGAATCTAGTTGCGGAGTGACTCTCGACCGAAGATCACCTCTACAACATCCCTCACGACTTTCCAGTGTTACCGGAGTTGCCAAATACTGAAAAACACGTCACCCCAAACGGCTGTTCACAAAGATACGGAATATAATCGAAAACGTGGCCGTCGAATAGCCCTCAGTTGTCAGTAGACGCTACCGGTTCGGATTCATGCCCATCTTGCAACCGTCGCTCGGCCTCGTCCCGATCTTCTGGATAGCCGATATCCATCCGCCATCCTTTCAACCCGATCGCGTCGATTGTTCGTCCCGACCGAATCAACAGGTCGATCGCTTCGCTGATCTCGTACTCGTTCCGATTAGATGGTTGGACCAGATGACACGCATGGAAAATCGCTGGCGTAAACGTATAGAAGCCAGTCATCACGAGATTCGATGGTGGCTCTTCGGGTTTCTCGACAACGTCCGTAATCTCGCCGTACTTGTTGGTGTCACAGACACCGTAGCGGGAGGCCTCCTCCCAGTCGACTTCCTCAACCAAAAACGCCGCATCCGCACGGTCTTCTTGCTGCCTCCGAACGACATCAGCCAAGTTCGCCTCAAAGACGTTGTCACCGAGAATCAGCATAAAATCGTCGTCAATGTGGTCTTCGACGCTCAGCAGAGCGTGAGCCAACCCTTTTTGTTCGCGCTGGTGGGCGTAGGTAATCGGGATGCCCTCGTACTCATCGCCGTAGTGATCAATAATCACTTCCTTGAGATAGCCGACGACTACGACGAGTTCGTCTGCCCCAAGGTCGACGAGCTGGTCAAAACAGTGAGTGAGGATCGGCTTCCCGTCGACTTCGACCATCCCCTTTGGTTTGTCTTCGGTCAGCGGACGCAGCCGCGTTCCCTTCCCTGCAGCGAGTACAACTGCTTGCATAGTCATAGGAAACAAATCAGAGTACAAAGACTTTCTCATCGTTGTATAAATCATTACAGTACCAGAACGTTCATACTCACCAGCCCAAACACCACATACGATGCACATCACGGTCATCGGGAGCGGCTATGTGGGAACGACGATTTCGGCATGTTTTGCTGAGATTGGCCATAGGGTTACGGCAATCGACATCGACCAACAGATCGTCGACACACTCAACGCTGGCAAGGCACCGATCAGCGAGCCAGGGCTTGATGACCTACTTGCCAAACACGCTGGCGGTCGACTCACTGCGTCGACGAGCTACGATGCGGTCCCCGAGTCAGATGTCACCTTCTTGGCGATCGGCACACCCTCCAACGATGACGGCAGTATCAATCTCAGTGGACTCGAAGCGGCCGCCAAAGCGACCGGAGAGGCACTCACCGAAAAGGATGAGCGACATACAGTCGTCATCAAAAGCACGGTTACACCGCCAAGCATCGACGGAGTCCTCGAACCGGCGATCCGCGCAGGATCGAACGACAATGCGGCCATCGAAATCGCAACCAATCCGGAGTTCCTTAAGGAGGGAACGGCGGTTGCAGACTTTCAGAACCCCAATAAGCTCGTCGTTGGCACGAATTCAGAGTGGGCCACCGACCAGCTCACAGCCGTCTATGATCCGCTTTTAGACCCTGATACACCAATCATTGACACCGATCCGCAGACTGCGTCGATGATCAAGTACGCTAACAACGCGTTTCTCGCCTCGAAGATCAGCCTCGTTAACGACCTTGGAAACATCTGCAAGGAGTTTGAACTCGATGCCTACGAAGTAATGGATGCAATTGGGCTCGATGATCGTATCTCCGAGCGATTCCTCCGAAGCGGTATCGGATGGGGCGGTTCCTGTTTTCCAAAGGATGTCAATGCCATCATTGCCGCTGCGCAAGCAGAAGAGTACGATCCAGCCGTCCTCGAGGCTGCCGTCGACGTCAACGACCGCCAGCCAGATCGGATGGTGGCATATTTATCGGACCACGTAGACTTCGATGGGGCCACAATTGCGGTCCTCGGACTGGCGTTCAAACCGAATACGGATGATATCCGCAACTCGCGTGCAATCCCGGTGATTGACTTACTTTTGAGCGAGGGTGCTGATGTCACCGCCTATGACCCTGTTGCTAACGATGAAATGGCCACCCGGTTCCCAGAAGTTAGCTATGCGAACACGGCTGGCGACGCGCTTGCTGGTGCTGATGGTGCACTCGTTGTAACTGATTGGGATGAGTTTAGTGCCCTCGACGAGGAGTTTGATGAGATGTCGACACCGGTTGTCGTCGATGGTCGACGGTGTATCGAACGTCGCGACGGGATTGTGTATGAGGGTCTTACTTGGTAGTTGTATTCGAATAATATGTGAATTTTATGTGA
>Ga0306915_100149_pt1 | contig 30412 bp, 27 predicted proteins | sample AntDeeMetag20061_FD_190427 | JGI IMG/M metagenome (GOLD analysis project Ga0306915, IMG submission 190427) | Saline lake microbial communities from Deep Lake, Antarctica - Metagenome TFF 2006 #1 (v2) (version 2) | ecosystem: Environmental > Aquatic > Non-marine Saline and Alkaline > Saline... | reverse complement strand
GCCGACCCCGCGCCGACCGTCGCGCTCGCACCGATGGCGGCGTAGGGACCGACGACCGCTCCGGCCTCGATGACGGCGTCGCTGTCGACGACCACGGGCCCGACCAACGTCGCGTCGGGGTGGACGTGTGCGGTGTCCTCGACGTAGATGTCGGTATTAATCGCCGGGGCGTCGACCCAGCCGCGGGAGAGGAGTTCTCGGGAGAGCGACAGCAGGTCCCACGGGTGGGTGGCGTCCATCCAGAACCGGTCGGTTCGGACGCCGTCGACGGTGTGGCCGTCGTCGTCGATCAACCGCTGGATCGCCGCTGTCAGCGGGAGTTCGCCCCGCTCGACCGACAGCGTATTGAGGGTTTCGAAGATCTGCTGGGTGAACGCGTAGACGCCGGCGTTGAACAGCCGGAACTCACCGCTGGCTGGCCGTTCGACCAGTTCCGTGATCGTGTCGCCGTCGAGGGTGACTGCACCGTAGTCGACCGCCTCGGGTCCCTCAACGACTGCCATCGTCGCGGCGGCAGCGTGGGCCTCGCCGACCGCCTCGACGATCCGGTGGTCGACGATCTGGTCCCCGTTGACTAGCAGGAACGGCCCCTCGGGCCCGTCCCGCGCCTGCAGCAGGGCGTGGCCGCTTCCCAGTTGGTTCGTCTGCGTATGATAGGTGATCGGCACCTCTCGGTAGGCCGATCCGAAATGGGATCTGACACGATTGGCTTGGTAGCCGACGACGAGGTGGAGGTCGTCGACGCCAGCGTTGATCAGGGCGTTGAGAACGTGTTCTAGGATCGGCCGGGTTCCGGCTGGCAACATTGGTTTCGGCCGGTTGGCGGTCAGTGGACGCAGCCTGATACCCTCGCCAGCAGCCAATACGACTGCCGAGGAGGGTTGGCTGTCCGTCGAGGTCGGAGACGTTGACATGCAGTGGCGTTTGTCTGTTTGGACTTAACGTTTGCTTCGACGGATGTTTCGCGTGATAGCTGCAGAAATAGACCTGTTCGGAGACGAGAGCGACCATCTTAACACCGTCTAGAGACTACTTGGATAGTCGTAGCCACACAATCGACCGGCGACACGCTAGGCTAAGAGTTCAGTACGAGCGGTTCGTACCAGTCCGGTTCTGTTTGTACTAGTTGATGAACTTTGAGACACTCTATTTGATTGATATTGTGGGCTCGCAGTCGAGCAGTTCGTGTGCCTTCGAGATGTCTGCATGGGTGTGTTCGGTATCGAACCGATCTGTATACACGAGCTCCAGTGATGGATCTCGTCTCGCACCGTCGTATCGAGTGTTTCCTCGGTTACCGACCCTTCGACGAAAGTGTAGTTGTCGCCGCCAATCTCTCGACAGTGGTCGATGTTTCCGTTTTTCATGCCGAGGTTATAGTAGGGATCAAGGATGTCGATCACAGTAATGGTATGACCTGCCTCAAGAAGGCCACTGTCAATGTTTGAGTCGTGAGGTCTGCACCACCGGTGACGAGAACGTTCATACTGGGAGTGTCGGCAGAGCGATTGTATGTGACTTCCGGTTACAAACAGTAGTGATGGATCTGTGAGGACTGCTCCGTGTTAGGCCTTCGACTGAATTTCATACAGATCGGCGTACTCGCCCTCATCGTCGAGAAGTTCGGCGTGTGTGCCGGATTCGATAATCTCTCCGTTGTCGACCGTGTGAATCTGATCTGCATTCTTGACTGTCGAGAGTCGGTGGGCGATTGCGATGATTCCGTAATCCCGATCCATCGACTCGATGGAGTTCTGCACTTCACGCTCCAGATTCGAGTCTAGATCACTCGTCGCCTCGTCCAGTACGAGGAAATCGGCATCCTTCAATAATGCCCGCGCAAGCGCGACCCGCTGGCGCTGTCCACCAGACAACCGAACTCCTTCGTCACCTAGATCCGACTCGTAGCCGTTAGGCAACTCACTCAGAAACTCGTTGACCTTCGCAATCTCACAGACCTCTCTCACTTCCTGCCGCGTCGCATTGCGGTTGCCTATCGTCACGTTTCGCTCTAAGGTGTCGTTGAAGATGTAGGGGTCTTGCCTCACCACTGCAACCCGCTGACGCCACTGTTCGATGTCGTACTCCTCGATTGGCACGCCGTCGGCCCTGATCTTGCCGCTATCTGGGTCGTACATCCGCGCGAGCAATGATACAATCGTCGACTTGCCCGCGCCGGACTGACCGACGAACGCGATGAAGTTGCCACGCTTGATTTCGAATGAGATCCCTCGTAAGATCTGCTCATTACCAGTGTAGGAAAACTGGATATCATCGAACTCAATCTTCGACACCGACGATACTGAGTGGTTGCCGTCGAACTCCTGACGATTTTCAAGCTCGTCGAGGAACTCTTGTGTTCGGCTCAGATGTGAGGTGTATCCCTCTACTCTGTAGATCTTGCTGTTGAGACCACTCATTTTCGGTGCAAGCCGGAACATCGCAATCAGAAAGATACCAAGTTCACCGAGCGACAATCCAGAGTACGTGAAGCCGACGTAAATTAATACGAAGATGGTTATCGCTGCCGAGAGTTCGTAGAAATTCTTGATTGCATAGTCGTTGCGCTCCAGCCGAATCGACGAGCTGGCATACTTTTCGATTGACTCTCGGAATCCCGAGAACACCTCCGAACGAAGCCCAAACAGTTTAACATCACGGATACCCTGCGTTCCGGCCTGGATTTTCTGCTGTACCTGTTCGTTTGCTTCGGCCACCTCTGATCCCACAGTGACAGCAGGTTCGATAACGAACCGAATCAGTACCGTTATGGCACTGAGGAGAAAAATCGCAAACACGGTCATTGATGGAGTAATGTAGAACATAACTCCGGTATACATCAACACGAGAAACAGCATCTCCATCATTTTTAGACCTTGGTTGATCGTCTGGCGTGAGTACCGCGTTTCGGTGATAATCGCATTCAGAATGTTGTCGCTTCCTTCGTCATCATAGTAGCCCACTTCGGCATTCAGAGCGCGATTGAATGCCTTCGTCCGCAAGTACTGTTCATACTGGAAGCCGAGCATAGATCCCAGCCATCGAACGAGAAACGACATGGTATAGCGAAACGTCATCACTGCTGCGACACCGAGGATGACATATCCAAGCGAGAATGGCACGTCAAAGAACTTGTACGTTGTAATGAATAGCGACATAATCGGGCCGTTCCCGGTGACTGGCTCTTCTGCCTGAGCGATCTCAATAATTGGATATATAAAACTCAGTCCAATTCCTTCAAGCAAGGCAACGAACGTACTGAATACAAGTAATACTACTGCGAAATCAGTACGATACCTCGCTACACGAAGCAGCGCATCTCTTTTTTTACTCCACGTCAAATCGTTCGTCTCACTCATCGAAGTACTCTCCTCTACTCGTCACAGGCGTTAAAAACATGTGTGTTTGATGTGAAGGCGGTGTTCAGATAAGGATTGAAGAATGAGGCGTTGCGTTTTCAAAGTGTTCTATACCCGAAAACGAACGCCTTAGTCGGAGTATCGACCGAATCCAATTAGATTTTGTGGAACGAGAAGCGACACCGGAGTTTCTGATGAAGCTCAGTATTCAGCTGCATCTATTGGGTCTCTCACTTTCGAATACTTTTCGAGTTCTTGAGGTATTCGGTATCCAACACGCTCGATCTACCGTTCATAACTGGGTTCATAAGGTCAATCTACAGTCGGAGTCTGGAAAGAATCCGGATCACGTTACGGTTGATGAGACAGTGATCCAGCTCAATGATGAGCAGTATTGGCTGTACGTCGCAGTCGATCCGGAGACAAGCGAATTGCTTCACACAAGCCTTGAAACAACCACTAATACGGTTATCGCTCAAACAGTTCTCGCTGAGATTGAGGAGAAACACGATGCTTCTGAGGCGGTGTTTCTCGTTGATGATTCACACTCGTTACAAGCTGCCTGTCACCAAGGAGGTTACGATTTCAGATATGAAAAACATGGAAATCGGAACACCGTTGAACGTGTCTTCAGAGAGATAAAACGCCGAACTATCTGTTTCTCAAACTGTTTCAGCAACGCTACAGCAGAGACAGCCGACGACTGGATCAGCTCACTCAGCTTCGCATGGAATCTGCTTATCTGAACACTACCGATGTGAATCCGATCCGGTATCATGCAGTGGCTTGTATTCGCTGTTTATCTGCCTGAAGTGTCGACAGTAGTATGAGAAAATCAAAAGTAACGTGAGGAAATCTCAAAAAGAGAATAGATAGGCGAGGCGTGACGAACGTTATGTTTTGTACCCTAATGCGCTTAGTTGGTTATCTATTTGCTCCTTATTAACCGCGGTGTCATCCGGTTCTTCAATCGAAGTAGTGTGTGTGTTCGTGTCTTTACCACTCGTAACCATCCACGGAACCTTACGTATTTTTGGATGAATGGCACCTATTTTGTGAGACAGTACATTGTATTCGCCAAACGCATCCCCGTGATCAGCAGTAATTACTATTTTGTCAGCATCTATGTTATTAATCAGTATTTCTATATCGTCGAGAACCCAGCGCAAATCATCGAGATACGCCTCCCATGCTGAGTCGCTATCTCCAGTTTCTGTGATATATCCAAACCCTTCTTCGTGTGGTCTTAGTTCACTGTTGTCAGCGTTAGCATTTGCTACCCATGGTGAATGTGGTTGGAAATAGTGTAATACAAGCCGTTCATACTCTTCGTTCCTTCCAACGTCAATAGCCCGGTCGGTGACGTATCGTGGTGGGGTTCCTCCGGATCTATGTCCATATTGTCCACTCTCTCCCATTGGTTCGTATTTAAATATATACTCTAGTTTTCCTAGATCCTCCTTATCAACAGAGGGGAAATTTCTGAGAAGTCTAAAATTAAAATGGTTGTCGTTCTCGTACTGAATTTTGTCTTCCAGTATCCTTTGTGCATGCGGATTCGCTGATAAGTAGGCCGTGTTTTTGAGAACATCAGTGTGCCTACTATCGAACGTACGAGCGATCCATTCCGGAGAGTTCCCCCCAACACTCCACACAGAGTCAACTATTTTAATAAAATCGTACTCATCCTGAAGTTGTTTTAGAGCATCGACACGACATGTATCTAATATAATTACAACATCCCATTCACGATCAAAAATATTCGTTCCAAAGGGGCGGATTGCATTGATAAACGTCAACGGCGACCGTATCAAGAAGTACAAAAGAATCTCGTCAACAACTCGAGACGGATGCTGTACTGCCCTTTTTATATTCTGCCAGTTCAGATTCCATTCGCCAATCTCCATATAAACGCCCTATAGCATTTCGACTATTTAAAACAGGATGGAACCGGCACTGATAGTTTACAATCCATACTGGACGGCGCTATGTATGGCTATCTGTCGCATCTATGAACTGAAGAACAAACTGTTGGTATCCACTGGACTGTCCCGATGTAGGATACTGAGTAGTGACATCGCAGGATACTACTTCTACTGATTCTCCCAATTCAAGGTATTCCGACAAGTTGATACGGACTCCTCCGTAGATACGGATAATGCTAACTGGGAAAAATGTACTACTGACTGGCGGGGCCGGATCCGTCGGACAGGCGTTAGTTCCACACATTCTCGACGCTGACCCCGGAGTTCTTCGGATACTCGACAACAGCGAACCCGGTCTGGCGGGTATTAAGAGACAGCTCGACGATAGTCGTCTCCGATTCCTTGCGGGCGATGTGCGTGACAGCGACCGGCTGGAACGTGCAATGGAAAATATTGATATCGTTATTCATACTGCGGCAATGAAACATGTCGATGTCTGTGAGTACAACCCGTTTGAAGCGGTCAAAACGAACGTTCTCGGCATTCAGAACATCGTCGACACCGCAATTGATGCTAGTGTACAGCGTGTTGTGTTTACAAGCAGTGACAAAGCAGTCGACCCGGCCAACACGATGGGAACAACCAAACTCCTCGGCGAACGCCTTCTGACCGCCGGGAACAAACACAGCGGCCGGTCGGACCTCCGATTTACGTCGGTTCGGTTCGGGAATATTTTGAACTCCTCACAATCGGTCGTTCCGCTGTTCGACAAGCAGATCCGAGAGGGTGGACCAGTCACGCTCACCGATACGCAGATGACTCGATTTTTCCTCACATATGACGACGTGTTCGACCTCATCACACAGGCAATCGAGAAAACCGAAGGCGGCGAAGTGTTCGTCTACAAGATGCCCGCCATTCGAATTGAGGATCTCGCCGAGGCGATGATCGAGGTATTCGCCCCCCAGTACGATCACGATCCGAACGATATCGACATCGAGATCATCGGCCGTCGACCGGGCGAAACGTTCCACGAAGAGATCATGACCGAACGGGAAACCAACCGTGCCTACGAGAACGACACGCTGTATGCGATCCGTCCGGAGGCCAATGAGTATCTCTCCTACGAAAACGGCGAGGAGTTCGATCCGGCCGATGATATCGTCCGTTCGTCGGGAATCGCACCCCAACTCTCGACGGACGAAATCGTAACGCTTCTGCGGGAGACGGATGCAGTTGAGGTGACCAATGAGTAACACTGTTGTCGTCACTGGTGCGGCCGGTTTTATTGGGCGGTGGGTGGTTCGTGAGCTACTGGACCGGGGATACACCGTCCGTGGGCTCGACAACCTCTCGAACGGCTCTCACCGAAACGTCGCTGCCTTCGACTCCGATTCCGCATTCGAACTCACTGTCGGTGATGTTCGCGATCCCGATATAGTCTACTCCCTGTTCGATGGGGATGTCGAGGCCTGTCTTCACCTCGCAGCTGAGATTGATGTCCAAGAGAGTCTCGACGATCCACAGGCGCATTTCGACTCGAATGTCGTTGGGACCCAAAACGTACTCGAAGCCTGCCGACGCACCGACACGCGACTCGGGCTTGTTGGAACCTGTATGGTGTATGATATGATCGACTCCGAGTCCGGAATCCGCGAGACACATCCGGTCAAACCTGCTTCTCCCTACGCTGGCTCGAAACTCGCCGCGGAGAATCTCGCCGAGAGCTACTACCACGGCTACGATCTGCCGATCGTCATCCTTCGTCCGTTCAACACCTACGGCCCGTTCCAGAAGACCGGGATGGCAGGTGGGGTTGTCTCGATCTTCACAAGTCGGGATCTCGACGGCGAGCCACTGAAGATCTTCGGCGACGGAACCCAGAGTCGAGATCTTCTGTATGCGACCGACTGTGCCCGGTTTATTGTCGAGGGAACGTTCTGTGAGGAGGCAACCGGTAAAGTGCTCAACGCCGGAACCGGGTCGGATATCTCGATCAACGACCTCGCCGAGTTGATCGCGACCGATGACACCGAGGTCACACACGTCGAACACCACCACCCACAGAGTGAGGTCCAAACGCTTCGATGTGATCCGACGAAGGCCGAAGAGATGCTCAACTGGGAGCCAGAGGTCTCACTTGAAGAAGGCGTCGAGCGTCTCCGGACATGGCTTCGTGAGGAGGCACCCGACGAGTAGTCATGTCTAACGATTTACCGGCAGCCTACGGCGGCACACCGATCCGAGAGGAAGTTCTCGGCTACGGTTCCCAGAGCATTACTGACCACGAAAAAGAGGCCGTCGTTGAGGCACTCGACGGCGATTACATCACTCGCGGACCGACCGTCGACGAGTTTGAGAGCCGTGTTGCCGACATGGTCGGCGTCGACCACGCAATAGCGACGACCTCCGGGACGACCGCGCTCCATCTCGCGGGGGATGCGGCTGGCTTCGGTCCCGGAGATGAGGTGATTACGACCCCACTGACCTTCGCGTCGACTGCACACGCAGCCACGTACAACAACGCCACACCTGTGTTTGCGGATATCGATCCTCACCGCCGGACACTGGACCCCGAGGCGGTCCGCAAACAGGTGACTGACGACACTGTCGGTATCATTCCGATGCATTATGCTGGCCACCCTGCAGATATCGATGGGCTGCTTGCTGTCGCCGACGAGCACGAACTGACGGTGATCTGGGATGCGTGTCACGCCTTCGGTGGAACGTGGTACGACGAGCTAATCGGTGCCCAGCGGGATATGGCGATATTCAGTTTCCACCCGGTCAAAAATATCACGACCGGCGAAGGTGGGGTGGTCGTCACCGACGACAACGAGTTTGCCGCGCGGCTGCGACGGCTGCGCTCATTTGACATGAACTACCAACCTGAGGGCCACGAAGACGAGCCATGGTATCAGGTAACAGAAGGCCTCGGTTATAACTACAACGTGACCGACCTACAGGCGGCCCTTGGGTTGGCCCAACTGGATCGACTCTCTGAATTCAAGCAGCGCCGAGACGAGATTATCGACCAGTACAACGCGGTATTTGCTGACATTGAGGGGGTTCGGACGCCGCCGGAGCCAGTCGACTCGGACCCGATGTACCATCTCTATGCAGTCGAAATCAACGGGGCCTTCGGCTGTGATCGCAAAACGTTTGTGAATGCGATGCACGCCGAGAACATCGGTGTACAGGTCCATTATGTTCCATTGCACTATCACTCGTACTTCCAAGAGTTCGGCTACGAACCGGGACAGTTTCCCGAGACAGAGGCCGTCTATGACGGGCTTGTGAGTCTGCCGCTACACGCCGAAATGGATGACGGCGATGTCGACGACGTTGTGACTGCGGTCCAACGGCTGTCGACATACCATCAATAGTAGGAGTGTTTATTTTCCTTCCGTGTTGGGAGTGAGTATGGAGACGTTCGATATCGACGGTCGGCCTGTTGGGCCGGGCGAGCCAACGTTTATTATTGCAGAGGCTGGATCGAACCACAACGGCAATCTAAATACCGCCAAGGAACTCATCGATGTCGCTGTTGAGGCTGGAGCTGATGCAGTGAAATTCCAGACGTTCCGTGCGGAGGATATGTACGTCGAAGATAGTGGCGAAGTGGAATACCTCGATGACGACCGCTCTATTTATGAGATCATCGAGTCGATGGAGATGCCACACGAATGGATTCCAGAGCTACATGACTACTGCACTGAGCAGGGAATCTTCTTTCTCTCAACCCCCTTTGATGAGCGATCTGCAGAGGTACTCTCGGAGTACGTCCCCGCGTGGAAAGTTGCAAGCTACACTAGTAGCCACCATCCGTTCCTCCGAAAACTTTCAGCCTCCGACAAACCGCTCATTATATCAACGGGGGCTCACGAGCTTGATGAGGTTCGAGAGTCAGTCGAAATCATCAAGAATGCGGACGCATCTGGGTTCGCATTGCTCCAGTGTGTAGCTGCCTATCCGACTCCGCTCAAAGATATCAACGTGAAAGTAGTTGAGACACTCGCCGACGAGTTCGGGGTTCCCGTCGGCCTTTCGGACCATACGCTCGATCCCGTGACTGCCCCGGCGGCCGCGGTCGCATTGGGCGCGAATATTGTCGAAAAACACATCACCCTGAATAAGTCGATGGAGGGCCCCGATCATCAGTTTGCGCTCGAACCCGATGAGCTCACGGAAATGGTGACCGCGATTCGGAACACCGAGGCCGCACTCGGAATGGGTGAGAAATTCGTGCTCGATGTGGAGTCCGAACTCCACGACAAGGCCCGGCGCGCAGTCCACGCCGTCGACGACATCGCGGCCGGCGAAGAGATCACCGCCGAGAACGTGAAAGTGCTCCGGCCAGGCGAACAAGACGCCGGGCTCCATCCTATGTTCTACGACGAACTATTAGGGAAAACCGCTGCTCGTGACATCCAGCGGAGTGCTGGCCTGCAGTGGGATGATGTCGAAAATTATGGTTCGTAACTGTACTTGATCCACTCGCCGTCACGTCCACGCTGTTGGAACCCACAGCCTTCGAACAGCCGTCTTGATGGGCTATTGTCCTTGTGAATCTCGGCGATCAGTGGTGACCGGCTCTCGAAGCGCTTACAGATCCACCCGAGTGCTGCTGTTGCAACGCCATGTCGGTGGGCGGAGAAATCACCGATATAGATGCTTATCTCCTCGGTTGCAGTGATGCTGACGACGCCGACTCGACGATTCTCGTAATGGATGATGAAGTCGTGGCGATTGGCCTTCCGTGATTCATACCACAACAGATGGCTCTCCCAGTTGAGGGGAGCGTTCTGTCTCCGAAAGTGACGGTAGATCTTCGGATTCGACCGCCACGCCAACACGAGTTCGAGATCCGCTGTTTCCATTGGAGTAATCCAGATCGGAGTCGTGCGCTCGGACAGTGTTGTACAGGGCTCACAGAGCGAGCGTGTATCGCTCGTAGTCTTGATAGGCTGGCCACAGTTATCGCATGCCGACATCAACGTGTCACAGGTTTGTTTGCAGCTCGTATATATCCGACCCTTCTGGTCTGAACTCCCACAATCTATATAACTGGTTCATGTATGTAGAGGCATGTCCGTACTCTGTGTTGTCGCTCACCCTGACGATGAACTGCTCGGCGTCGGTGGTACGCTCGCTCGCCACGCAGCCGACGGTGACGATGTCCACATCTGTATTCTCTCAGACGGTGTGACCTCACGCTACGACGAGATTGACGCTGCTAATGCGGAGATCCAACAGCGACGACAGCGAGCCCACCAAGCAGCCGACACGATCGGTGCATCTGTCAGCCTCCATGAGTTCCCCGACAACAGTTTCGACACCGTACCCCTGCTGGATCTTGTCCAGGTCATCGAAGCCGAGATTGCCGAGCACGATCCCAACGTCGTCTACACCCACCACTACGGTGACCTCAATATCGACCACAAACTCGCTTGTCGGGCGACGATTACCGCCACGCGTCCGCTGGCTGATAGTGACGTCGATCGCGTACTCGCCTTCGAGACGCTTTCTGCCTCGGAGTGGTCGGTCCCGAGCCCCGACAACGCGTTCCAGCCCACCTCTTTCGTCGACATCAGTGACCATCTCAGGACGAAAACCGACGCGCTCTCAGTGTATGAGACTGAACTCCGGGAGCCACCCCATCCCCGAACCGTCGACACTGTCGTAAAGAACGCCGAAGTCTGGGGGAGCAAAGCCGGTGTTCCGGCGGCCGAACCCTTCGAGTTGCTTCGAGAAGTCCGGCGTTAACGCTGAACGCCACTACGTCGGACATCGAGGTCTGTTACTGCCGCAGTTCTGGATGAATCTTCGGTCCTGGATGAGTAGCCTTAGTTGTGAACGAATACTTTGAGATACCGCGTATCAACGCGTTCGCCACCGACTACAAACCGTACGGCGACCGTGTGGGTGCCAGTCTCGGTTGGTTCGTAGCAGACCGTTTTGCGGTAGTCGTCGGTTACAGTAATCACCGACTCGAAGAGTTGCTCGCCGTTGTGTTTCACCGACACAGTAAGATCGGTCGTCGAACCAACAAACGAGACGATAGTGAGTTCGCCACGCTCCCCGACTGTGAGATTGGTGTCGAACGTCGTTGGTGCTTCCGGACCGCGGATGCCGGTATACAGCCACTCGTCGGGTGCGTGCTGTCGACCAAGCGTATCGCCTGGAGAGAGTTTTGCCTCGGCTGCGTAGCGGTCGGCCCACTGCGAGACACGGTTGTCGGGTTTGAGCCGCGTGAGACGGATTGCTCCACTGCCTGTACAGACATCGATCCCTGCGCCTGGGACTATGTCAAGAATCTCACCGTGAGCTGCGGCTCCAACTGGGGTATCAATGGGCTCTGCTTCCCAGACGGTGAGCTTCGTGCCCTGGTAGAAGCTGTATGCACCAGGATACGGATCAGTCTGGGCCCGAATCCAGTCGTACTGGGCGTCGGGCTCCCGGTCCCAGTCGATGATGCCGTCCTGAGGCTGTCGACGTGGCCGATAGGTCGCCGCCGATATCGACTGCGGCTCGGCAGCGGTGGTTTGGACTTCGAGATCACTCCTCACGGACGACACAAGCTCGCATGCCTCATTAGCCAGCGCATCAAAGACGGTCTCGATGTTGTCTCGCTGCTCGACTGGAACTGACCCCTGTGTGAGCACGTTGCCGCTGTCGACCCCTAGTTCGTAGTAGAACAGCGAGATCCACACCTCGTCTGCACCATCAATAAGGCTCCAGTTTACCGGTGCACCCCCGCGACCATCAGGGAGGCGACTCGAATGAAAGCCGAGAAAGCCACGGTCGGGTATGTCCAGGACCTGTTTGTCGATGATCTGTGACCAGCCACCACAGAGACAGATATCTGGATCTACTGTGGTGAGCCACTCGACGGTTTCTGTGCTATTGATATCCGCTGTTTCGTGTAGTTGACAGCAGGTGTCAACAACAAGCTCTGACATTGGGACGAAGTTGGCCTGTGTTGCCGCCAACTCACCGGCCGAAACAAGGGCTCCAACAACGTTCCACCCTTCCGCAAGCATCTGCCGGAGCAGGTGACGAGCCAGTTTCCGGTTGCCGACAATAACTGTCCGCATCATACTTCCTCTTTAGGTGCCGGATGGATACAGTCACCGATCCCTGCTGTGACCACTCGCAGTCGTCTCATGTGTGCTGGTTCGAGATGTCTCTGATAGCGGCTGCGACTCGGCTGGTGCCCCCACCGTCGACGAGTTGGAATCCTCTCTGACACCGCCTGCGCCGCAACTCAGTGTTTCGTACGTACTCCGTGATCGCGCTGCGGAATGCGTCCTCGCCGTCACCACGCTGGAGTACCATCGCTGCGTCTCGTTGGCTGAGTGCCGCCGCAATCGGTTCCTGATTGTCGACGACTGGGATACTCACCAACGGCGTCCCCAGCGCGAGGAATTCGTAGGTAGCACTACTAGCCGTACTTACTCCGATATCTGCCGCCAGCATTCGGTCGACTAGGTCATCGGGGTCTCGCGTGACACGCACGTCGGAGTCAGTCTCAGTCGCTGCGGTCCGAACCGCCTGTTCCTGTGCGGTTGAACACCCCGGCCCGACAATGGCGTCGACCCGGAGGTCGAGACCGTCGAAGGCACGAACTGCAGTCGGTGTCAGGCCACCGATATCGCTCCCACCCATCATCACGATGGTGCGTTTGGGTTCGTGTCGCTGCGGTGGTTCTGTAGCTGCTCGGTCGCGGATCTCACGTCGCAAAAGTACGTACTCGGTGCCGAGACACGTTTTCGGTGTATTGCCGACGAACTCATAGTTCTGATCTGGTGCGTACAGGTTTCCATTTATAAATAGGTCCGCACAGACTGCGTGCTGGGCGTCATCTTGTAGTACCGCGAGCGGGGCTCGTTTTCGAACTGCTTGCTGATAGGCAGTATCCACCGGATAGGCGTCGGTGAATACGACATCGGCTGCTGTCGTTTCGAGCCACTCGACGAACGGTGTAGGATCACCTCTCGACGGAAGGTCGACGAGAGCGACCGTGTCGGGGAAGATTGCTCGCGTCGACTCTGGTGTCGCCGTCGCTACAGTGACCGTCTGACCCGCCGTAATAATCTCCTCGCAGAGGGCACTCGAACGAATCAAATGTCCGTAGCCGATTTCTGGCCCGCCGTCGACACGGATGACTACTGTCATACTATTGATGTGTACTGTCCAGATGCGGTTTCATGCTTCCCAGCGGACTCTCCGATTGTGTTGGCCATTATTAGTTTAGACGTTTAAATTTCGTATGTGCTACCGGACCATTGAGGTGCTGGCGGACACTCCCCTCATTGAGTGCCGTCCCGATCGTCTCGAAGACACTGTCGACTGCGTGTAGATACTCGGTTATCATTTCCGGCGTATGTGCATAGCTCACATAGAGGGAGTTCGTGGTGAGATACCCCTTATCGAGCATCTCCTGGATGAACAAGGTTTTAGCTGCCTGGCCGTCCTCATGGTCTATCGAGAAGTGTGGTAGTGGATCTATCCCTGACGTATGGAGTGGTATCCCGTGTTCTTCAGCGGCGTTCTCCCACCCCTCGATCACTGAGCGACCGATCTCGACCATATGCTCATGGACGTTTTCGGACCGATACTTTTCGATGGTCGCCAGTGCCGCGGTTGGGCCGATTCGCTCCGTCCAGAAGGTACTGCTCACGAAACTTTCTTGTGCTTGGTCCATCACGTGTTTTCGGCCAACAATTGCAGAAATCGGGTACCCGTTTCCAAGGGCCTTCCCGTAAACCGCGACGTCCGGTTTGACACCAAGCTTCTGGTGATACCCCCCGGCATTTTCCCGGAATCCTGCGGTAATCTCGTCGATAATTAGGGGGGCGTCCTGTTCGTTGGCGATCTCACGTACTCGGTCGAAGAAGCCGTCTTCGGGCTGTTCGTTTCGAATCGGTTCCATCACAATCGCACCGAGATCATTTTCTGATGCGATTTCTTCTAGTTCATCAACCTGGTTGTAGTGGAACGGTATGCTCGTTCCTTCAAGACTCTGAGGAACTCCCTTGGGATTGAGTCCGGGTAGCAAGTGATCTTCCAAATTCGTTTCCGTTTCAAGGTTCGCTGCTAGATACCAGTCGTGCCAGCCGTGATATCCACAGAACGCAACCGTCTCATCGCCACTGTAGGCCCGGGCGAGACGGACTGCTATCGAAACGGCCTCGCCGCCCGGTCGACCGAATCGTACCATGTCTGCCCAGTCATGCATCTCCACGAGGGTTTCGGCGAGTTCCACTTCTTCGGGTGGATTTAATGTGCTCATCACTCCGCTGTCGATTGCACTCCGCGCAGCAGCGTCGATATCTTCGTCACCGTAGCCAAGAACACATGAGCCGATTCCCATATAGCTCATGTCGACGTACTCGTTGCCGTCCATATCGGTGACTGTCGCTCCGTCAGCCTTCGTATAGTACGCTGGCCACTGGTCGGGGGCGAACAGCTCCGCCCGTTTCGAGAGTAGCTGTGTCGCACCGGGTATGACTTGTTTTGCCCGCTCGTACTGGTCCAGCGTCTTGGTGGGCTGCTTATGAGTCGGCTCCGACTTTTCGTCCATGGCTACTGGTAAGGGGATTCTAAGTAATAAACGACCGTATCTAGGTGTTGCGGTCCTCGTTTATTTCCCGCAGTTCGGGCGTTCGTTCGAGTAGTTCGAGGACGGATTGCTGATCAAAGATCCAGTGGCTGTCCCCGGTAAGCCGGCTGTAGACCTCACGAACGAACTCCAGATCTTCCGGGTAATCGACAGTCCAGCGAAGGATAATATCTTCTCTCACGAACTTGTAGGCGGACATATTGAGCACGTTCTCAACGTTTTTCGACCTAAACGCATCCGAGGCTCTGATATAGAGGGTCACATGCTCCCGCTGGCTCGGTTCGGTCGCCTCTTGCCAGGCAGTTTCGAGAGTCTCAATATCGAATACTTCTACATCGAGTCCATGGGGATGTGTGTACTCGATGGTGTTCGTTACGTACTCACAGTCTGAGGCCTCGTACTCTCTAACAACGCGATCGATAACGGCTGGCGAAATAAGAGGACAATCCGCAGTGAGACGTACGACCGTGTCGGCGTCGACTTCCATCGCAGTCTGGTAATATCGGTCGAGAACGTCCGTTTCGTCCCCACGCACGCAGGGCACGCTACGGTTCTTGCAGAATGTTTCGATGGCATCATCGCCGGGTTCAGTCGATGTCGCAACGATGACATCGTCAAGAAGTGACGCGTGGCTTGCCCGCTCGTAAACGTGCCACAACATCGGTTTTTCTCCGATATCCATCAGTACTTTTTTAGGCAAACGCGTCGAGCCCATTCGAGCTTGGATGATCGCAACTGTCTTGCTCATACTGAGACCTCTCGGGACATTTATTTACAATCTTGGATTACCATACGGCTTCACCTGTGGGATTACTCCTTGCACTTCTAATACAACACCTGTTTGCTTTCCAAACCGTGCTCACAGCAGTCTCCCTCGGCACCAACAGATCAGTGTAGTAGTGTGTCTGGCGAGACGTGCCGACCAGATGTCGCTGACCTGCGAGCAGCGAGTGCAACAGCGAGATCATGCACTCCACACGCTACTGGGCAGGTGGTCTCGGTGTGGTCGTCAACACAGGACAGGAAGTGTTCTATTTCTTCGACATACATGTCGTTGAGCTTCCAGTCATCCGACCGACTGAATGAATACCACTCGTCTTCAGATGCTACGTACCATTCGACCTGTTCGTCGGACCATGACCAGCGAATCGTCCCCTCTTCGCCAATAATGTGATTGGACCGACTGTATGCTCGTTGAATGTAGTCGAGATGGAACTCACAGATGATTCCATCGGCTGTCTCTGCAAGGATTCCTGCGACGTTGTTCGTCTGGATATCCAGCTGGGTCCGTTGACCTGCTACTGCAGAAACGGTCTCGAACTCGCCGAGAAACCACCGTGCGTAGTTTATTTCGTGGATGTAATCTAGAATCACACCGCCACCTAGATCTTCCCTCGCACTGTAGGACTCTGTGTAGTCACTGTTGGGGAACCACTCTGGAAGATAGCTCCCACCTTCGATTCGTGCTGCGACGATAGACCCGATAATGTTGTTCTGAAGCAGTTCACGGATTCTACGGATTTCAGGGTGGAACCGAAGGTTACAGCCGACGAGTGTGATCACGTCCTGTTTGGAGATGGCTGTCTGAAGATCTGCTATGCCGGACATGTTATGAGAAAGTGGTTTTTCGACAAGGAGGTGACAGTCCGCCTGAACCGCCTCAGTCGCAAGTTCGACATGAAACCGGTTCGGTGCACAGATGACAACGAAGTCGGGATCGAACGAGTTCAGCCCATCGGCGAGGTCTGGAAATGTTCTCACGCCGTGTTCAGCAGCCAGCTTTTCACGGACCGCAAAATCAGGATCCACAGCCGCCATCTCCACACCCAACTGCTGAAGATTGTGTAGGTGTCTCTGTCCGATTGATCCTCCACCGACGACGAGACCAGTCTCTGTAGCTGTCATTAACCCAGATAACCGAACTGGTTTGATGATGTTGTCGGTCGACACATTCTATTTATATTTGGATAGGAGGCTCTGCCGTCCGAGCGCTTGAGTGGTATCGTGAGTTCCGTGAAATTGTCCTGATGTATCACGCCTATAATATCAAACAGCACGCAACCCACAGATTCCAACGCCGCAATTCAATAGAGCCCTAGAAACACAAAATCTACAAGATATCTCGATATACCTCAGCAAACCGTTTTCCAATCTCTTCCCAATCAAAGTTCTGTTTCGCATGAGTTCGGGCATTTTCACCCATCTCTTTTGCCTTCTCCGGACTATCCAATAGCGTCGAAATTGCCTCCGTGAGCCGGTCTACGTCATCAGTGGGAATTACGAGTCCGTCCTTTCCATCCCGAATCATTTCGTTGGTACCTGTAACGTTCGATGCGATGACCGGACATCCAGAGGCCATTGCTTCAAGTCTCACATGTGGAAATCCCTCAGAGCGCGAGGGGTGCACAAACGCTCGGGATGAGGCAAGCATATCCAACAATACGTCGCGCTCAACGTAGCCGTGGAACACGACCGTATCCTGTATTTCTAGGTCCTCTACTCTCCGTTCGAGTGTTTCCCGTTGTGGCCCTTTCCCGATGATATTGAGCGTTGATTCGGGATACTCAGTAGCAACTGAAGCCCAGGCTTCTATCAGAAGGTCGCATCCTTTTCGTGTGTACAACGATCCGATAGAAAGTATCTCCGTAGATTCATCCGGCGAACCCGTTTTAAATCGATCAACAACCACGCCGTACGGTATAACCTCGATCTTAGATCGAGGAACGTATTCGGCGTACATTGAAGCAGTCTCTTTGTTGACAACTACGATCCGATCCGCTTGCTCAAGCGTCAATCGAAACAGAAATTCACGGATACGATTGTATATTTTGAACCGCATCCAGTCGGCGACAGGAAGTACTCTATCCAGAGTCTCATCGGACCAGTTTACCCCTGTCATTTCTTTTATAAATGTTCTCTTTGAGTGGTCAGGGATAGTGTGTGGGGGTTCTGCAGGCCCGACAACGTATGGAACATCATCAACCAGTCCACTGATCGCTAATGGATTGAAGAACCGATAATGAAAATTCAGATGGTGATATATATCTACATCTCCTGAATTGATGATTTCTCTGGCCTTTTTGAAGCAGTCGAAATAATATCGATTTCTGCTAGTATCTTCTTTGATCGAATGGGCCGCCAGATTCGCTACAGGAGGAATCTCGGATATTTTTTTAAAATAGGCTTCAATTTGTAAATCCGGGTCGGATTCAGCGATGTTCTCAAGCAGATAATATTCTTTCCCGTATTTTGATCTATCAAGGCTAGGTCCAGCTGGAGATATCAATACTCTTGTGCTCATTTCTGTTCCTCTCTAAGCTTCACCTATTTAATTCATAGGAAACACGTCTCCCGCATACGGGGTGAAATGGTTTGCTGCAGTAGTCTCGCTCTCGGTCCGGAGTAAACCTCTCATTACAACAGACGACTGATCATGGGAAGTCGACAGAAAGCCTCTCGAACAACAAGGGGCGACTCACCCTATCTCCCAGGTCGTGTTTAATTACGACTGAAGAATGAGGCGGAGTGACGTTCTGCTGGTCTATGGCTGAAATCACTCGCCTCAGCGGTTGTAGCGACTGGTTTAAGTTAGATTTTGTGGAACGAGAGCGGACACCGAGCGAGTTCATGAAGCTCAGTATTCGATACCCTTTGTCTGAATTATCACTTTCAAACACAGTTCGAGAACTTGGGGAAGTTCGGTGTCCAACGCTCGCAGAAAGCGGTTCACGACTGGGTTCAGAAGGCAGATCTATAGCCCGGCAGCGATGCAAGCCCGGATCACATTGCGTTAGACGAGACGGTGATCCGGGTCAATGGTCAGCGATATTGGCTGTACGCAGCGGTCGATCCAGAGACGAACAAATTCCTCCATATTCGGCTGTTTACGACCACAATGACAGTATTAACACAGACGTTTTTGCGAGAACTCCGTGCGAAACACGATGTGTCCGAGGCTGTGTTTCTCACCGATCATGCATATCATCTTTCAGTTGCGTTGAATCGAGCAGGACTCCGATTTCAGACTATTCTCCATGGAAATCTGAATGCTGTCGAACGTATCTTCCGAGAAATAAAATGTCGAACCTCTTTATTGAGTAATAGTTTTAGCCACGTCGATCCAGCAACCGCAGAAACATGACTGCAATCGTTTGCCGTCTGGTGGAATTCGCTTAACTAAACACGATTCCGCTCTCGCTCCCAATATTCAAGATATGCCGTATCCAACGTCTCTCTGAGCAGTTCTGGCGACAGCATAGACAACTTAAGCCGCGAACTGCTCACTTCTCAAACTGGCTTAACTAGACAGTGCCTGAATGTGGGATCCTCGAGCTTAAGTCCGATAATCTCCAAAGTTGGCGGTATTACTTCTAATCGGTCGATAATCATTTTGTAGGTTTTATCAAGGAAAATCCGCAGCCTACGGAGGGAAATCATCGCATACACCGCGAAACTGCCGCCGCCTTCTGGCGCGACAGTTTCGTCCGAATCGTCGCAATAACTTTTTCCTAGTGACACCATCTCCTCGGTGAAGCGGGTGGTTTTGTTCATCCAAACCAACACTCACCTGCTTCAACTCCTTTGATTTACCGGCCCACCTCGACGCCGTCTAGTGATTCAATAGAGCCGTTTCTAGCGACGTACCTGTACGTCGTCTGATTGTATATATTCGGCGATTTTTGCCGCTGTATTCGACTCCAGAACATAGCTTTCTTCGACAAACTCCGACTGACGCTCCCGCAAGTCGGAGAGTTTGCCCCCATCGAGTTGGGTGGCGAACGATTGAAATTCCGCACCTGACCTGAAGATTGGAACCTCTTCGAAAAGTGCATAGGTCTGTTCAACAACGAACGGCCGCCATGAATTGAAACAGACGGCTGGGGTGCCGATGACCATCGATTCGAGTCCGACGTTTGAGTTGATCGTAACGGTAAGGTCGGCAGTACAAATCGCGTTATAGAGACCACTTCTAATAACCCGTACGTTCTTATACTCCGTTTCTATTCGTTCGTACAATTTGACATTCTCGTCAGGATGTGGTTTGACTGTGACTGTGAAGCGGTCTGCTTGGAGAGACTCACACATCGTCTTGATGAATTGTTCTCGGATATGTTGTGGCGCAGATACGGTCGCAATCACGACCTCAAACGGGGTGCGTTCTGGGTCGATAGTCGACTGATCGTTTCTCTGCTCAGTATACCGCTGATAGAGGTTACTCAGATACGGTCGTCCTAGCGGAACCCACTCCCACCAGAGTTCTTCTGGTACCACTTGTTCGTAGTACTGGACATCAAGATCACCGGATACAAACTGTATTACCTCGGGTTTGGGGTTGGGAGGCTCGGTCGTAGCTATCGAGTGTGGTATGTGATAGACCTGTATGTTCTGTTCGCAGGCTTCAGTAGTTACCGCGCGGCCAATTGGATCTAGCGTGCCAATAATTGTTTTTTGGATGTCATTTTTGGAGAAAAACGCACGCAGCGATCTACGGATGACGAGTGCGCGAACTATGTGGAAGTTACTCAACGTCTTCCGAACCAGAACGCCAGTAGCCGAATCCAGTCGAACACCGAACTCCGATTCGACGGCATCAACCAACTTTGGCGTGAATGAATTCAATGTCAACACTTCGTACGTGACTGTACCTACGTCACGAATCTGCCCCAAGAATTCAGACACAGAGAGGTACTGGTTGGCGACAGCTGGGCTGTAGGCTCTCAGGACCGATTTGGTATCGAACTGGAGGTGGAAATACGACGAGGGTTCTGTTACAACGGTGTGAGGTTTCGCATCGAAAAGGTCAATAATCGGGAGAGAACTATCAAGTCGTTCGATTGCCGGAAAATAGGCGACTTTCGAGTCATGTGGTTCGGTAACTAGTCCGGTAAGTCGGGCGATGATCCAGTCACCGATCACTAACACCATTTTTGCAATGATGAACAGCATCCGAGCCGCGACAAATAGCTTCGATAGTGTCTGTTCGCCTCCCAGTTGTCTGGTTTCCAGCGAGCTACGTTCCGCGATGTCCTCTACAACTTGAACGTACGGTTTCTGTAAAGACGCTCCACAGACGAGAGTGCCCTGAGTTATATCCAGTTCGTCGAGACGGCTCTCTAGTTGCCGGGAGAGGTGGATACTCCAGACAAGGGACCCGGTCTGTAGTTTGGTGATTCGTCGCCAGAGAATTGAGTAGTCTATACAACCTGTGTCGGAAACGTCAAGTGAGGAGACACGGCTAACCGTTTCTAGGATCTCGTCCTGTGCAACCGCTGAGAGGAGTTCCTCAACCACAATGACGTGGTCATATTTTGGAGAGTCCACATCTCGATTGCCGGACGTGATTAAGATGGTATGGGTCATTACGTCACTGGGTAGTTCCCGCAAACACCACGCTATATATTAGTTTCCTAACAGTCTCGGAGCGGTCCTTTTGGTCGTATGAATTCGCTACAATAGTGTCTTTTCGTCGCCAGATGGCGATCCGATTGCTGAATGTACCGGGATTGGTCGAAAAACAGAGGGCGTTACTGGTCTTAACGGTCATACGTACTGCATTATTAGTGCATGTGTTTAAATCGAGTGGTTCCCAAATTATGTGCTGCCTGTAACAGTCTTGTGAACTGATGATATGGGGACTGTGCTCGATCCGATGTCAATCCAAATAGTAGTATCGATTATCTTAATTAATTCTGGAACTCATTCGTAGTGTATGGGAAAACATCGTAGCTATTTTTGGTTTCAAAATAGGGTTGCCGTTCGATTAATCGGAAAGATACACGAACAGGTACGAGACCCTTACAAAGAGTCAGTCAGGGTGATGGACAAAGACTGGGACAATCTGATTGTGTTGGATGCCGCACGGACTGATCTCTTTGAGGAGACGGTTGATATGGATCTATTTGATGAGTATTCTGTGGTTCGATCTCTCGGTAGCACAAGTGGCCAGTGGCTAGAACGGAACTTCAGTGAGAAAACGTTCGGAGATACGATCAACGTCACGGCGAATCCACATACTTCAGTAGAAGTGCCCGAGCAGTTCTTTGAACTGATTGAGGTCGATAAAGAATCTATCGACAACCCACTGTACGAAGAGGGAATTGTCGGGTCCCACCCCGAAACAGTGTGTAACGCTGCCCGAGCGGCTCACGAACAGCACCCTAACAAGCGGCTGATTGTGCATCTCATGCAGCCACATATACCTTTCATTGCAACGTCGGAACTGGTCCACCGACGCTACCGTGGAGAGATCAGTCAGGGATACGGTGGGAAGAAAGATCCGCTCCATGTCTATGAAGCGCTGGCAGATGGTCAACTCGATCATGAAACGTTCTGGCAGGGATACAAGGAGAACCTCCAGTTCGGGTTCGACCCTGCGCTGGAGTTAGCCCGTGATCTCGGTGGGAAAACTGTCTTCACAGCCGACCATGGTAACATGGCTGGAGAACGGACGTGGCCTATCCCAATACGGCTCTACGGTCACCCTCGAAGCGTGCGAACACCTGAACTCGTAGACGTGCCGTGGGCCGAACTGACTGTCGGAGAGCGACGGGACTGGGTCGACGAAGGTGCGGGCTCACAGAGTATGTTAGCCGACGACGAAATCGATGATCGGCTGCGTGCCCTCGGCTACAAGGCCTGACATCCAGATTTATGTTTTGTAGCCGAGAGCGATAAGCTGGTCGTCGATCTCATCACCCTCTATCGAAGCCTCACATTCCGCGCCGTCGTCAGTCCACTGTCTCCGCTCGCCAATGGTGTAGGTGGCCCAGGGAACATTAACAAGTTCGGGAGCCCTGAGATTTCGGGGATGACCGTAGTGGCGAACCGGTACCGGCCACCCTCGTTCTCCGGCCATGTTACCATGATCTGAGGAGAAGACCGACTTTCCGCCCAGCAGTTCAGCACACTCCATTGCGTATTCGAACGCCAATTCGAGATTCTCTCGATAGCCACTCCACCACTCGTCGTGACCTATCGTTCCGGTAGCCAGAGCTTCATGTACGTGAGCTGGATTACATTTGCCACCGTACACCGTCGACTCACCGTCGCCATGCTGCTCATAGACGAGGTCTACTGCGGGAATAAATGGTATATGCGGTTGGACAAAATGGATAATAAATCGTTTGTTTGGGTACTGTTCGCTGGCCCGTTCGACGGCATCGCGTACTGATCTGGGGTGAACAACACCCAGCTCCTCAATCGTCTCCTCAATCTGTATGACATCGTGAAATCGGTCGAGAGCCAGCTGAGAAACGAATGCGTTTCCAGAAATATACACCGTATCACCAAACGAACTCTCCAAAAAATTCCGTGATATCCATTGCGGGGTGCAGCTACCCAACGACTTCCTGACGGTATACTCATTGAACTGGTCTACATCTACTGTCTGCTCAAACAGATCCGCACGACAGCCATCGAGAATACATAAATTATCCCAATCTTCGGTCATCACACTGACTCCGTTCCTGTTCGGTGGATGGAGAGCTTCTTGTATTGGCCCATTGACCCTGACGGCGATACGATCCTGAAGCCAGAACTTGTATTCCGATATCATATGCTCCGTCCTATTCGATATGACTCCGTTATTTACTGGGCGTATTTAAAAACTGGTACTACTTCGTATATGTCTGTATCAGTATTAATCAGCTGACAAGCCTACGTGTGTCAGACTACGTGAACCGTAACATTTGAATGCACTTCACCCAATCGTCCGATACAATGTATTCTCGCCGCTCAACATTACAACACACTGGATACCGTTATGATTAGACAACGATTCTCGTATGCGGTGGATCTGGCACGCGCTGGTGTTTATAAGGAGGCGATAGCACAGATCGTCCCAGCGAGTCTGTTCGCAGTGATCTTCAACATCTGGTTTGCGACCGACACGACGCTTCAACACAGTGTTGATGGCTGGTGGATCAGAGATGAGCAGGACCGGTTCGATATCAAACTCCCGACACCGCGGACTGCGGTCCGTTTCAGTCAGCAGCCCATCTCGACGCGACTGTCATTCGTACGTGACAAATATCAACTCCCCGGATTCATCGCGGTTGAGGAGGGAGATACTGTTGTCGACATCGGTACCTATATTGGCGAGTTCACACTGTCTGTCGCGGAGGATGCTACTGACGTTCTCGCTATCGAGCCTGATCCGGTGAGCTTCAAGGCGCTCTCTCAGACGGTTGCACAGTTCGACAACATCCGGGCAGAGAATTACCTCCTGTGGGAAGACGAACGATCAGTCGAGTTTTCAGTTGCCACTGACGGCTCCGAAAGCTCCATTTTCGAGCCCAACATCGGTAGTCAGGATCGTACTGAAACCCGACAGACGATGCGATTCGATTCAGCCGTCGATTCACCAGTCGACTTCGTGAAAGTCGAGGCCGAAGGCGCCGAACTGGAAATCGTCCGTGGGTTCGGTGACCGGGAGATCAGCAAAATCGCCGTCGACTGCTCGGAGCCGAATCCACGGATCGGTAGCTCTCCGGAACACGAGATCCAGGAGTCTCTCACCGAGCGTGGGTATACGGTCGAAATCGTTGAAAAAGATATTCACGGGACGATGCTGTTCGCCCGCCATTCCGAGGCTACCCGACAGCAGTAAACAGCGATATTATCCGTTTTGCTCTTGTTTTGTCCTGTTGTAAGTGGCAACTCTCAACGAAGGAATCATAACTGGTGGCGCTAAAACGGGGCTATGAGAGTTGGCATCTTTGCGGATAAACTCAATATAGATCGTGGTGGCTCTAATTTCAGCCTCGATCTCTTGGCCCGTGAGCTGACTGATCGCGGTCATGCGGTTACCGTCATTACGGTCAACTTCGGTTCGGAAAACTCGTTTCCCGAATCCTACCCCTACGACATCATCGAAGCCCCTGTCGACAACCGAACCCGGATCGGTGACTTCCAACAGATACACGACACCTTCATCGAGTATGCCAGCGAGTTTGATGTCTACCACGTCTTCAATCCCGCACTACTACCGATCGCTGGCTGGTTCCGGAAACGACATGACGTCCCTATTGTCGGTCGACTCAACAACTACGACATTTTCTGTACGAATCTCACGATGATGGACGGTGAGTGCCACACGAACTGTACGCTAAGGAAAAAAATCAGCCACTCGAATAAGCCGTCGATTCAGACCTTTCTCAGCATTCCAAAGAATACGTTCGATACAGCCGTTCTGCCATCGGCGATGAACGAGGTCGACCGCCTGTTCGCGTTGAGCCCGCAGGTCCAGTCGATCTATGAGGGAATCGGTGTAGACGCCGACCGATTCCGAGTGATTTCGAACTTCTATGATCCGTCGTTCTCCCAGGATCCCTCTGCCGAAGATCTGTTTTCGGCCGAGCTCACTGTACTGTACGTCGGAACATTGCGCGAACACAAGGGAGTTGAGCTGCTGATCGAGACCGCGGCGGAGTTGCCCGATGGTGTCGGTGTTGAGATCGTCGGCACGGGTCCGGAACGTGAATCACTCGAATCACTCGCTGCTCAGACCGATATCGATGATGTCGTGACCTTCCACGGCTGGGTCGACCATGCCGACCTTCCGGCATACTACAACGAAGCAGACGTCTTCGTTCATCCCGGCCACTGGCCCGAACCGTTCAATCGGACACTGCTTGAGGCGATGCAGTACGACTGTGCGCTCGTTGTCTCGGAGATCGGTGCGCCACCATGGGTCGTTGCAGACTGCGGTGTGAGCTTTGAACGCGGGAGTGTCGACGATCTGCATCGTCAGCTCATAACCGTCCTTACCGACGGTAAGCTACGACAGTCGCTTCAGGAAAACTGTGCCGACCGACTCGCGGAGTTCACACCGGATCGAGTCATCTCGGAAATCGAATCACAGTACGAATCACTCGTCGAGCAGTGATTGCAGTCGGCTCCGCGGCTACTCTGCTGTGATATGGGACCGATAGCTCTGTTCGATCTCGTCTATCACACGGTCCGTCGAGAACCGTTCGAGCTCGTGGTGGATGTTTTCGCTCAACTGCTGTCGCTGAATGGCGTCACCGACTAATTCGTCTAGAATTGCCGCAAGCGCGCTGGCGTCGTTGCGTGAGTACGACCGTCCCGCACTCCCACTGATCCACGGCGGCCCCCCGACATCGGAACAGATGACTGGTAACTCGTGTTGCATTGCTTCGAGGATCGTTCGTCCGAACGGTTCGGGCCACAGTCCCGGATGGACGAACAGGTCAGCCGCTGCGTAATGCTCACTTAGCTTCTGGTATTCGACCCAGCCGTGAAACACAACTCGGTTATCGATGCCCGACTCACGCGTCTGCTCTCGGTAGGTCTCCAGATCTGGGCCGTAGTCTAGGAGGTTGTCGCCGACGATATCCACGCGGTAGTCGGTGGCTGACATCTGGCTTACTGCCTCAAGCAGGACTGAGATCCCTTTGATATCTTCGAGCCGACCGACATACAGAACCCTGACCTCGTCGGTTTTGGTGGGAAGCTCCGTCTGGAACGTCGGATCGATCATGTTTGGGATCACGCTCAACAGCTCGGTCTCGATTCCCACGCCCTCATGAATGTCTTTGACTGCGGGTGACAGACAAAAGAATTCATCGAGCTGATTCATCAGTCGTGGCCCGGCGATATCGTTGAACGCCATCCGGGGCAGCTTGGTCAGCCGGTCGACACCACGCTCTCTGGCATGGCTGAACTTTTTTCCCAGTGTACAGTTGTTCCAGCAGCCGTCTTCCATCTCGGCGGTGTTGGTACAGAACGTCGTATACCCGTTTAGGGTCGCTACGATCGGTGTCTCGTCGCCGGTTCGCCATCTATAGAGCCCCACCAGTGGGATAATGCCAGGAATATAGACGTGGAAGATATCGTGGGGGTGAATACACGTCGACAACTGATCCAGCAGCTCGGCTGTCCCTCCGAGCAGTGTATCGCTGTCGATCAGGTCGGCTTCGACCTGATACGGACACGAGACGGGAATGTGGTTGTCGTGTTCGTAGTTGATCGTATACACTGTCACTTGGTGGCCACGGTCGGTCAGCTCTGCGGCCAGTCGGTGAATCGAGTAGTTCGACCCACCGCGTTCTTCGAAGCTCAGATGCGCTGTAATAATTCCAACGTTCAGTGGGCTGGGTTCGGTTGTCTCATTCATTGTTGGCTCGGTGTCTCGCGACCTTGTCTGTCAGATCGAGGTCTGTTATGATGTTACTCAATGTATCCCAGTGCTTCCAGCTTCTCTCTGTCTACTTCCTGCTGTTCGGTGTCCTCAACAGGTGGTTCTGCCACTACGTCTCGTCGAGAGCTATACTCTAGCTCCATCCATGGGACGAGTACCAACTCGTCTTGTCGAAGATAGCCCGGATGACCGTATCCTCTCACTGGAATCGGTGACAGCCGTTCACCCACGAGGTTTCCATGATCTGCCGTGATAACTGTCTTTCCATCAAGTTTTTCAACTAATTGCTTGACCTCCTTGAGCACGATCTCGAGGTTCTCACGATAGGCCTCCCAGACGAGCTCTTTGGTGAGACCATCGAGGTTGTACTGTAACTTCCCCCAGACTGTGTAATCCGCCCTGTATCCCCCGTTATCGTCGGGACTCTCTCCGTTCTCACTCTGTTTGGGTGCGTATCCTCGATGCCCAATTTCCTTGCCTAACTCACCGATAAATGGGTAATGTGGCTGCATAAAATGGGCAATCAACCGCTTGTTCGGATGCGTTTCGGCTGCCTCGATCATTCGCTCAGCAACTCGGTCCGGCATCACTGTCTCTTCAGTTTCGTTCCAGTCGGAGCTCATCAGATCGCATATCCGGTGAAATTCATCACCATCAAGCTTGTGTGCGTATGGATTCGCGGTAATATACACGGTGTCGTGATGCGTGCCTCCCTTAAAATTCTCGTCGAGGAACTCGACACTTGTGCTTCCCCGTGATTTTACCGCTGAAAGCGTCCCGTCAAGCTGATGTGCCGCCTTGAAGAGATCGTACCGACAGCCATCCAGAATTATCAGGTTGTCCCACTCTTCGGCTGCCACGTGAATCCCATCGTTTTCACTGAACCGCTTGTGGTACCATCGGTTCGCCTTCAGTCCAACTGCGTCGACTTCACCCAGTATCGCCTGTGGGTTTTTTATTATCGTAAGGAGGTTTTTGAGACTGTATTTTTTCATGATTGGTTCGGTTTCGACTGGAACTGTGTTATTGTCTGGCGTAATCCTTCTTCGAACGAGGTTGTGGGCTCGTATTCGAGCTGCTCACGAGATTTGGAGATATCCGCGACCGAGTGACGGATATCTCCTGGCCTCGCATCATCGTGTTTCGGCGCGATTTCGGTTCCGAGGATTTCGTTCAACTGGTTGACCAGCTCGTTGATCGTCGCCCGGTTTCCGCGGGCGATGTTGTAGATCCCTGTCGAGCCGCTTTCTGCGGCTTTCAGGTTGGCCTGAACGACATCCTCGATACTGACAAAGTCGCGTGACTGTTCGCCGTCACCGAAGATCGTCGGGCGCTCTCCGTTCCGCATCAGATCGATGAACTTCGGGACGACCGCAGCATACTCTCCGTTGGGGTCCTGTCGGGGGCCGAATACATTGAAGTACCGAAGCCCGACTGCAGTAATATCGTTTTCCCGACCGAGCTGGAGTGTCGCCTGCTCTGTATAGTATTTCGACAGTGCGTACGGCGACTCCGGATCAACTGCCATAGCTTCGTGTTTCGGGAGCTCCTCACTGGATCCATACACAGCAGCAGACGACGCAACAACCATCGTTTCGACATCTGCTGTCGCTGCAGCCTCCAGCAGAACTGATGTTCCGGTGCAGTTCACATCCGCCACGACACTCGGTTCGTCGAAACTTCGCTGGACCGATGCGACCGCAGCCTGATGAAAGACGGAGTCGACGCCGTCGATACCCTTCTCTACGGCCTCTCTGTCGCGTATATCGCCTTGGATAAAGGAAAACAAATCGTGGTCTGAAACAGCGCTCAGGTTGTCGAGACTCCCAGACGAGAGATTATCGAGCCCTCGGACTTCGTATCCCCGATCGAGGAGTACTTCGGTAAGATGAGATCCGATAAACCCAGCAGCACCAGTAACCAGTGCGCGTTTCATTCACTCGGCTGTTGACGAGTATGTGGTTATAGCTGTCGGAACTGGTGTGTCGGAGTCAGAGACTGTCAGGCCAACAGTTCCCGACCGATTCCGTACCCGTATCCCAGACCGACAGCAACAGTAAACACGACAATCGAGAGCAGCTGCAGCAGTTTTGGAGCTGTCGGCGATCGAATTAGATTCTTGCATCGGCTCGGAACAAACTCACCAAGCAGCTGCTTCAAAAATGCAGTTTCGTTGTCGCTGCCCTCCTCGATGAGCTGTTCCATCACTCGCTTGGAGTAACCTTGCCAGAACGCTCGCTCTACGAGCCATTTCGGCTCGGTCCGGTAGTCGAAGATCTTGTGGGCGACGACTGCATCCGGGTTGTAGACGACGCCGTGGCCATACTGCTCGCACATCAGAACACAGAATATTGTCTCCTCTGCCTGAATATTCAGCGAGCCACGCCGACCGAGCTCGGGGTCGAACTCACCGATCTCTTCGAATACCTCTCGCCGAAACGAGATGTTCGAACCGAAGGTGTTGCGGACCTCTTGACCCGGTTCGGCGAATCCTCTGTGGGTAACCCCCACGAGCCAGTAGAACTCTTCGGGGAGGAACGACGGTTTGCCAGCGACCCACTGGCCGACCATTTTCCCCCCGACAGCGATTGCATCTCGCGATTCGTACACCGAGACGAGCTCTTCGACCCACCGCTCGTCAGCGACCGCATCGTCGTCGAGAAAGGCGATGACATCGCCCGATGCACGCTCTACGCCACGGTTTCGACTCTCGGAGAGGCCGACGTTTTCCTCGTTGAGATGAACCGTCAGCGAGCCATAGGCCTCGATGATTCGATCGTAGAGTGACCGGTTACCGTCGACAACGACGACGAGTTCAACATCGTCGTACGTCTGGGAAAGCACACTTTCGACGGCCTCGGTAAACGCGTCGTAGGTATCCAGAGAATACGTGCAGACGACGACAGATACCTTCATTGTCCGAATGTAATGTATAGCTCACATAAACGTTGTGTTCTTGCGTACTGTTCAGCTAGGTCCTCCAGCAGTGATACACAGATAGTTGCCAGTCGTATTGCTGGTGATTGTTAGATTACAATCGAGGAGCTTTCACAAGGTTTATTCGCCGATTCAAATTGATTAGATGTAATGAGTAATGTAGAGAGTCAGCACGATAACGATCAAACATCGGTCGACTCGGCACTGACTTATCTCAAGTACTGGTACCATGTCCCTGTTCTCATCGGGCTCATGGCGTTTATGTTGGCGACCCGTCTGCGGCAGTTAGACAACTTCCGCACGGATGGCGGTGTCACGTTCCGTGGGAACGACCCATGGTATCATTTCCGGCAAACGCAGTATCTTCTCAACGAATTTCCGTCGACGATGCCGTTTGACGTGTGGA
>Ga0306915_100141_pt1 | contig 31044 bp, 41 predicted proteins | sample AntDeeMetag20061_FD_190427 | JGI IMG/M metagenome (GOLD analysis project Ga0306915, IMG submission 190427) | Saline lake microbial communities from Deep Lake, Antarctica - Metagenome TFF 2006 #1 (v2) (version 2) | ecosystem: Environmental > Aquatic > Non-marine Saline and Alkaline > Saline... | reverse complement strand
GAAGATAGTTGATTTGTTCGAGCGCCAACTCGAAGTCGTGTTTGGCCGCTTGGATATAGAGGTCATTGAGTGCGACCTGAATGTCCGTATGGTCGACATCGCCAGTCTCCCCATCTACTGACGTGACCGGCGCGAGTTCGGCGATTTCGTCGCGTGATGCGAGATTCGCCTCTTCGACGAACTGATCCGTGTTGAACTGTTGTGGTGTGCGCCCATCGAGGACGTGATCTTCGAGCCGAAGGAAGCGGATATACAAATCCGTCTCCGAGAGGTTGTTGAGCGTGCGCCCGTTCATACAGTGGTGTATTTCTCATTGAACCTAATAAGTGGTCAATGATATTCCCCCAGCCTACACCAGCGCGCCGAGGTCGGCGCGTGCGAGGCGTTTGCCCTTCTCGAAGTCCTGTCCGATGCCCCGGTAGTGTTCGTAGGCGTACCGCGGCGCGTAGGCGTTGCGTTCGTGGTGTGCGTAGACGCGCGTTCCCTCGTCCGTCTCGAACAACATCACGTGTGTCTGGTCGGGGGCGAACAGCGACTCGCGCGTGGACCACGACGCCGCCTCGATTAGGTCGGCCGTGTGGTCGCGCTTGAGTGCCGACAGCGGCATCCGCGTGTACCCCTCGCGGGCGAGTTGTGCGCCGACCGCCTCAACCGAGGCGTCGACCTCGGCGACGAGTTCGGCCTTGTCGAGCGAGTACATGGCGTATCCGTCCGTGTGATCGCGCTTGAGTGAGTCGAGGATAGGGAAGACTCGTCGGCGAAGGACGTTCCACTCGGAGGCCCGGCGGCCGAACAGACGGCGCGGGAGGACGAGGAACGCGACGGCCGCGAGGAAGGCGACCAGCGGGGCGAGCGTGCGGAGGGTTCGTGAGGAACCAGTCATGCGGCGTGGATGTCCGGATCGCCAGCCACCATTAGGCGTCGCTCTCCACGATCCACGAGACCTCGTCGCCGTCGCTCGTACCCGCGATGTGGATGGTCGACACGTCGTCAGGCGAGAGTGTGATTTTCTGCCCGGCCTGTAGCGGGTGGCCGTCGGCGTCAGTTACGCCCGCTTCGCCGACGTAGACTGTCGCTGTGTTGTCGAGTGCCTGAATCAGAACCTCCGAGTTCGGGGGCGGCGACAGCGCGTTACCAGCGTTGAGCGGCATCGGCCCGTTGGTCGTGTCGACCGTTGTCCGGCCGTAGTCGAGGCCGCTGTGGTTGGCCGTCCGCGCCTCGTAGCTGTCCTTGAGGGCGGCGAGCGTCTGTTGAGTCGCCGGGTCGATGGTCGTGCCCGCCGCGTTCTCGACCGCCGTGGCCGTGGCCGGTGAGGTCGAGACCGTGTTGTTGACCTCCGTGGCGACCGTGTTGTTGACCTCCGTGGCGACCGTGTTGTTGACCTCCGTGGCGACCGTGTTGGTGACCTGTGTTTTCCCGATTTGGCGGCTCGAATCCGAAAGCAGATCGAAAACCGGGTTGTCGGGGAGCTCCGTGGCGACCGTGTTGGTGACCTGTGTTTTCCCGATTTGGCGGCTCGAATCCGAAAGCAGATCGAAAACCGGGTTGTCGGGGAGCTCCGTGGCGACCGTGTTGGTGACCTGTGTTTTCCCGATTTGGCGGCTCGAATCCGAAAGCAGATCGAAAACCGGGTTGTCGGGGAGAGACACGACATCAACGTCACCGAGCGCCCGCGTGTCGTTGTCGGTGACGTCGACTTTCGTGGCGACGCTGCTGCCGAGTTTGTAGGCCGACGATTGGACCATCTACCGTACCTCCAGATGGAGCCGCGCGGCGAGATCGACCGCAGCGCCGCCGTCGTTGAGGGTCGTGAGCGCGACCGTCCCGTTCCCGGCCGTCAGCGGTTTGCCGAGGCTGTCGGTGAACGAGAACGGCGAGTTGATGCCACCCAGCGGCGACTCGGCCGTAAAGGAGATTTCCATACTCCCGTAGCGAAGGCGGTAGCGCACGTCGGTGTCGTCGCTTGCCCCCATCGCGTGCAGCAGTACGCGACTCTGGTCGGTTGCGGGTTCGTACTCCGCGAGAATCGTCTCCTCGCCCGGCAGACAGGTGATCGTCCCGTCAGGGTTGGCATCTTGGAACTCCGAGGTCTCTACGACTGTGTATTCGCGGAGGTGGATTGCATCTTCAGGCATCGTAACCCCCGGTGAGATAGGTGAGAATCATGCGTCTGTTCGTGTGCTGGTTGACAGTCACATGGAATAAGCGGTCAATCAGGGATTCGTTTCGGGACTCTACAGGTGAGCGAGAAACCAGCGACAGCCGCTATGCGTCGTCGGCTGCTTCGGCGTCGTCAGGATCGCGTTTGTCGACACTGTCGAACGGCTCGGCGACGAACTCGCGGAAGTCGTCGACGAACGTGAACTGGTACTGCGTGAGCGCCTCGTGAATGGCGAACGCAGCCGCCCCACCAACCGCCAGCATGAGTGCTGTCGTGAGTTCTCCGGCACGATACGCCTCGGCCGCCCCGCCGAGCAGGATCGTCCCTGCGCCGAGAGCGACCGATTTGAGTCCACCTTCCTTGAACCGTTTTGCCATCTTGTCCGGCATACCGTCGCGTTTGTGGCGTTGACAGATAAGTTTCCAATTCGGTTAGATTTATCTGACATACGTGTGTGCTGACTACATGATGGATCTCTACGGCACGCTGTTGGTGTTGGAGTCGGTCGTTGGCGAGCGCGAACGGGCCTACGTGAAATCGGCCGAGGTCGCCGACCAGTTGGACCCCTCAACCCGCTCGATTGCCGCGCGGATCGTCGAGATCCGCGACAGTGGTGAGATCCCCGTCGAGATCGAAAAATGGTCCCAGAGTACGTCCGGGGCGACGTGGGCCGTCGAGATCCCCGACCACGACGCCTTCGAGGCGTATCTCGACGAACTTCGGGCAGCGGGCGCGTCAGTCTGAGTCGGTCGGCGAGCGGATTTCTGCGCGTGTGTTGGTAGTGTTGCAGGAGAGACAGCGTATCTTGGTGAACTCGATGTTTCCGGCGTCGCTCTTGTTGCCGCCGAGGCGGAACATCCACGGGTCAGTCTCGCCGCACTCAACGCAGTAGCAGTCGGCCGGGTCCTCGAAGTGGGTTGCCGGATCGAACGCGAAGCCGAAAGGGATCGCGTGTTCGACGAAGTACGATAGACCCATGTCGATGAGCCGACGGCGGGCGTCGCTGTCCGAACGCAGGATGAACGTCTCGGCCAGCCCGTCGTCGAGCGGCATCTCGCGGATGGCGTCGTTGTACTCCTCGCGGAACTCCTCGATGCGCTCGGCCATGAACTCCGGCTTGCGCGTCGACGACTTGTGGTCGAGATTGTAGTCGAGTGGCGTGTCCGACATGGATAGACGTTGCTGTCGGACTGGCATATACTCTTTGGAGAATGAACGCTACGAGAAAAACAGCCCGAACACGAGCGCCACGACAACCGCGCAGGTAACGAAGCCGAGCGCGAACGCGTGCGGGCCGGGAATCCGAGTCAGCGGGTTCGAGGCGGTCGATTCCGTGGCCGCCTCGGTCGAGGCGAACGAGAGTGTCGACCCGGTCGATTCGGTGTCCGGTTCAGCGTCCGTGTCGGTGTCTTCGGGGAGTTCCATCGGCATTATGAGTAGTGTGAGAGGCCGACCATTTAGTACCTCTCACAGGAGACCGAAATACCACGCCGCGCCGAGACCGACCGCGCCCGTCCCGGCCGCCGCGGCTGCTTTGGTTCCGGTCGAGAGTCCACCACCGCCGGATGCGCCCGAGGGAGCGCCCCCAGATCCGCCACCCACAGACCCACCCGAGGAGGCGGGCGGCAGGACTCCGCCGCGGTTCGAGTTGCCGGGGCCGCGCGGCGGCGAGTCAAGACCGGGCGAGGTGTCGGGGCCGCGCGGCGGCGAGTCAAGACCGGGCGAGGTGTCGGGGCCGCGCGGCGGCGAGTCAAGACCGGACGAGGTGTCGGCTTGGCCGCGGTAGATGTAGTTGTTCGTGACATCCCGCGAGCCATCTCCATTGTTGCCCGAAGGGTCTTCGTCACCCTTCGTGTTCTCGCCGCCGCCGCTCTGGTTTTCGGATGCGCCAGTCAGCATCGCGGTGGTTTCGCCGATCTTTTCGTTTGGCACCCCTTTGCTGTTGCCTTGATCGTCTTGGAGTTGGACGATGCTGTCTGCGTTCAGGTTGATCGCAGTGTTGCCGCCGAACTCCTGTGCGGCGTCGTCGAGTTCGTCCACCGCATCGCCAGTGATGATGTTACGCTGAGGTTGCATATCCTCGACAGTGATCGGGTCGCCGTCCCCATCAGTCCGCCGCCGTGGATACTCGTTGTCATCGTCGGTGTCGTTGCCCGCACCCGACGGGTCGTACCCCGACTCCCAATACTTCGTGTTGTCAGAAGACGGCGAAGACGAAGACTCGTCTGTCGTGTTGTTCCCCGACGGGTCGGGAGAGTCGTCCGAATCTGTCGATCCGGAATCGGTGTCACTGGTCGTGGTGTAACCACCATACGACCCGTGGCGTTCCGATCCCCCGCCACCACCAGAGTCGTTGCCCGCACCCGACGGGTCCGGGTCGCTCGATCCAGACGACCCGCTGTCCGACGAGCCGCTGCTGCTGGTTCGACTGGCGATGGAGCCGCCCGACGACCCGCCATCATCATCGTCCGATCCTGACGAGCCGCTGCTGCTGGTTCGACTGGCGATGGAGCCGCCCGACGACCCGCCATCATCATCGTCCGATCCTGACGAGCCGCCCCAGCCCGAAAACGTGCTTCCAATTTGTCCTAAGATTCCCATTGTGTTTGTGTTTGTGTTCGTGTGTTTCGCCTTATATTATCCATCACGGTTCGATACGTCACAGCGGGATGTCGAACGCCGAAAGCAACGTTGCCAGCAGTCCAAGGACGCCGAGCGTCGTTCCGCCACCCCAATACAGGATCGCGGCGGCCGTCGAGTTGCGCTCGATGTCGCCGCGATAGTTCTCGCGGAAGTACTCCTTGTCCAGCGCCGACTCCTCGACCGCCCGGATGTCAGCACCGACCCCCGACAGCCGAGAATCAATGCGTTCGAGCATCTGGGCGTTCGACTCCATCTGTGATTCGACGGCGGCAAGACGTTCGCGGGTCTCGATCTCGTGTCCAGTAATGGATCCGCGACCGGGCGTGTGACTTCTGCCCCCATCGGTCGCCGTCGGCGACGCTTCGCGGGAGCGGTCGTCGGGGTACGAGATCACGTAGGAAAACTCACTAGCGGCGCGAACTTCGTGTGGGTCCATCATTTACCCCAACAGTGCCTCAAGCGAGTCTTCGTTGACGATGCGCGAGGCAATCGGGCGGGCGACGAAGTAGATGGCGAGCGAGGCGACGCCCGCCGAGGCGAGCAGTTGGATCGTGCCCATCTGCGCGAGCAGTTCGGCCAGCGACAGCCCGTCGGGGTTGTCGTCGCCGTTCGACCGGCGGAAATCCTGTTCGGCCTGTTCCTTCATCGCCATCATCTCGTCGCGCGTGATCTCGCCCTGATCGTACATCAACTCGATCTCCGAGAGCCGTTTCTGATAGGCCGTGTAGCGCTCGGTTTGAGCATCGGCTTTGGCCGCGTCGGTGTACTGGCCGTAGCTGTAGGCTCCGGCTCCGCCGACGGCCGCGATACTCAGCGGCGAGGTGCCCTTTTTGACGCCCGTCGAGATGGTGTTGGAAGCCCCCGTGGCGAAGTCGTCGCCGACACTGCGTAGGCTGGAGACGGCCGCCTTGAGTGCCCCCATCGCTACAACACCATCCGGACGCCGAGGCTGATTGCGGCACTCCCGGCGAGATCAGTCCCGTCGAAGGTGTCGCCGTTGCCGTTGTTGACGGTTATGTCCCAGAGCAAGGCGACGACCGCCCACGTCGCCGCGGTCCGGCCCATCCACGTGAACGCGTTGCGCCACGCGAACTCGGTGACTCGCGGGAAGATGTAGGCCGACGCCAGCGAGCCGACGACGGCGCTCAGTGCGACACCCATCTACATCACCCCCCGACGGACGATGCCGGTGACGAGGAACGCGACGATGCCGATGCCGACGCCTTTGCCCCCACGCCACCAGACGCTCTGGTCCGACTCGTCAGTGACCAGCGTGTAGAGAACGGCCGTCGACGGGATGATAAGCACCCCGTCGAGGATCGTGCCGACACGCTCGCGGACGAACTTGTCGAGCGCCTCCGGTGTGCTGCGGTTGGTTGCGAACGGTGAGGTGACGACGCGTGCCGCCCCCGAGACCGTATTGATTGATTCCTGTGCCGCCGTGTTGACGTGCTTGAGTGCAGTCATAGAATCACCAAAAACAGGATGGCGGCTGCGACTGCCCCGAGCGCGCCGAATGCGGCGAGGCCGATGGGGCCGAGGCCGCCCCCCGCGCCGCCAGCCCCGCGGGCTGCCGCGGCGATCTCGCTGGGTTTTGGGCGGTCTTGGCCCGGATCGGGCGTGCGGTTCGCAGTCCCGTTGTCGGCGCGGACCTCCCACTCCTCGTAGGCTGCGACGGCATCCTTCTGGGACGGGTGCGGCGTGGCCGTTGTCGAGGCCCCGCCACCATCCCCGGCGAAGACGAGCGTGCCGCCCGCCGTTCGCCCGGCGACGAAGAACCGCACCTCGTCGGCCGTGTTGTGCGTCTGCTTGGCGAGATACCAGCCGTCACCCAGCGACAGCCGCATCTCGACATCGCCCCACGCAGGCTCGGCCGCGTCTGCGGACTCCTCGTAGGTCGACGAGTCGCTGGCCGAGTTGGTCTGTTCGCGTTGCCACGCATCGTAGGCGTTGTCGGCCTGCTGGGCCGAGCCGAACGGTGTCCGGCCCGACGTGGGGAACGAAGTCTCCGTGTAGCCGTCGGAGCCGTCGAGCGAGACGACGGTGCCGCCGTTCTCCTCGACGACGACCCAGTAGCCCTGCGTGTTGCCGTCGGAACTGAACTGACGCACGCGGTCGGCCTGTGGCTGGCCCGTGTAGGTGTGGTCGACTTCGTAGCCGTCCGGGTAGACGTTCGGGCCGCCGATGACGCCGCCTGCGCCGAGGACGGCCGCCCCGCCCACTGCGCCAGCGCCGAGTTTTTGCTTGGGCGAGAACCCACCACCGTTACCGCCGGGAACGGCATCGTCGATAGCCGTCCGGAGGTTGTTCGGGAGTAGGTGATCCGGTTCTTCGAGTGACTCGGTTTTGCCCGTGTCCGCCTTGCTGAACGCTGGCCCACGACCTCGCTGGGTCGGGATCTCGGGCGACGACGCCTTGCGCGCCGTCTTCGAGCCTCTACCAATCTGTTTGATGCGGTTGGTTACGCGTGCTAATCCTCCTAACATGTTTCCTCCGCTGGCCGCCTTTGCGACCTTCGCTCCGCCTTTGACGGCTGCTTTACCTGTGCCGCCCGTGGCGATGAGAGCGAGTTCGCCAGCCTCCAAGGCGTCTGGTGCGTAGTCCGTCCCGGCGTGTTCCGGGTTCGTCGCCCGCGTGTCGACGCCGGTCGCGCTGCTGTAGGCGATCTCGGCCGGAGTGCCGACGAACACGTCGAACAGCGTCTCCACGCCGCGCCCGGCCCCGATCAACGCCTTGTTGTCGGTGGTCGAGCCTGCGGCGTCCGTGATCGGCTGTTTGAGGTTCTCGTAATCCTGCGAGGCCGCCGCGGCGAACTCCTCCTCCGAGTCGTGGCCGGTCGCCACTGTGAGTGCGCCGCGAACGGTGTCCTGCACCGAGAACACCTCGTTGTCGAGGATGGCATCGGTGCCGTCCTCGACCGCGTCGTTGGCGTTGCCAAGCGCGTCGAGAACACCCATGTTCAGACCCTCAGTGCGATATACAGCAAGAGGAGGTCTGCGACCGCCACCCCGTAGAGGATGAGCGTCTGGGTCGAGAAACGATACTCCGTGCCGTTCGCCATGAGACGGATGTTCGGCCCAGTCGCGCCGTTCGCGCCGCCCGTGTCAGTCGACGTGGCCTCGGTTGCCGAGTTGGCAACCGACGCCAGCGACCCTTCCTTTTGTTCGATGACATCGCCGATCCCCATTAGAGCCACCTCGCGGCGATAAAGGCGAACGGGGCGATGTCACGAATCACCGAAAAGATCGGCGACAACGAAACCCAATCGACCGAGATTCGCTTTGCGCCGCCCGTGAGTCCCGTGAGGAACTCGTCGATAGCCGTCGAGAGGCGGTCGGCGATGTCGATGCGATCCGGGCGGTCGGGCGACTGTCCGTTGGTGTCGACCGAACTATCCGGCGGTAGCTCGGCCGTTGTTGGGCTTACTTCCCGTGCGAGAGATGGGACAGCCATTCTGCCCCCTTAGACGTTCACGTCGACGCGCTGTTCCATCGTCGACGCGTACTGTCCCTCGGGGAACTCGGCGTCGTCCCAGACGATCTGCCGGGGCGAGTCGAGGTAGACGACGAGGTGTTCGGACTCCTGCCACGTGGCCGCGCCGGTCAGGTGAACCTGCGTCATGTTCTGGGCCTGATCGAAGTCGTTGAACACGTGCAGCGGGATGCCCCACGTGTCCAGCGCGGCGACGGCGTTGTTGAACTGGTCGTGGCCGATGAGTTTGATGATCCCCTCGGTCATGATAGGCCACATGACGACGTTGCCCGAGCCGACAGTTGGCGTCTCCTCGAAGGTGACCTCGTTGGCGTCGAAGTCGTAGCCCGAGACCGTGAGTTGGGCGTCGCCGTCGGCCGTGTCGATGGCGATGATCGGCTGGTAGTCCATCTGGTCGACGATGACCTCGCCGTTCGGCGGGTCGATGTTCGCCTCGACGGTGAACGTCGAGGTGGCACCGTCGCCGTCGACGCCCTCCCGGCTGCGCGGGGAGAACTTGGTGAGGTGGTCGCCTGCCGAATAGGTGATCGAGTCGTACTTCCGCGGGCAGGTCCATTCGAGGACCCAATCCTCGCGGTTGGCCGCGTTCTGCTGGAGTTCGAGGTTGTTCGTCCCGACCTCGACGCCCGTATGCGTCAGCGAGCGGCGGTCGTTCTTGGGGTTGGTGTAGCTCTGAGTCATTGTTTTACGCCTTTTCGATGAGCTGCTTTTCCTTGTCGTTCATGTCGCGGGTGTGACGGATGTAGACCGGCTTGCCGGTCTGGGTCACGTTGTCGCCCATCGTGAGCCGCGATTCGCCGGGGTCGAATTTGTCCGCCCCGTCAGGCAGCCGGAGGTAGGCGTAGAGGTACTCTCGCGGCTTGAGGAGGAGCGGTTTGTTGGTGTACTTGTAGTACTGCGGGTCCGAGCGCATTTCCTCGTAGTCGAACGCGCCCATGTTGTGCTGGAAGATAATCGAGTTCCCCAGCGGGTTGCCCTGCACGTCGGCCTTCTGAAGGACCAACTGCGCGGACTGGTCGACGGGCGTTCCGTCTGCGGTGCGGAACTCGGGTGCCAGCGGCGTTCCTTCCTCGATGCCGATGACATAGTTGCGTGGGCCGCGCAAGGTGTACGCGGGCACGTTGTTCTGCGATGTCGAAACCTCCCGCTTGCTCACGAACTCAAGGTTGTCGTGAATCTGAATCGGGTCTTCGGTGTTTTGTCGGATTTCCATAGATTACCCTGTGACCTCCGACGGGTAGCCGCCGGAGTCGTGCAACTTCACGTCTGGACGAGAGTCACATAAGCAGTCAATCAGCATTTGTCCGACACCGAGTAGGCAGTTCGTACCGGCAGACGGCGTGGCAACACGGCGATATTATTCCCAACACCCTAATTGGAGCCTACCCGGAGAAAACACCAGACGGAATGGACGTAATTGAACACCATCTGTATTATATACCTATCGCAGAATTGTAGAATAGGATGCCAAACACATTCGCTCCGCGAGCGTTTGCGGACGTGATCAAGGACCGTACCGACAGGATCCGAGTGCAGCACGACGGGCCAAAGGCGGAGATTAAAGAGTGGCACGCGATGGTCGACCTCCTCAACGAGGACGCCACCGCGAGCTTTCTCGGCCATTATAACCGGGCAGAGCAGATCCCCGACGTGATCGACCTGCGCGACGGGAGCGAGAGTCCCGACGAGGACATGTAATGCCAGACCTGCTCGACAGGCTCCCCGGCGGGTACGTGATCGCCAAAGACCTCTCAGTGTCGAAGTCGCTGGTTCCGGGTAACCCGTTCTGCCGGTACAAAACCGACGATCAGTCGCGGAAGTACTGCTCGAAGGACCTGTGGCTCAACGCCGACGAAAAGTACGTCATCCCCGAAGACGGGACGATCCCGCGACCCCACGTCGACTGTGGCTCCTGTGGCCACGACTCGTGGGTGACCGATGCGGACGAATGTGGGCGGTGCGGCGAACCGATCTTCGTCTGCCCGAACAAGGGGTGCGACGAAGAAGTACATGGCAAGCCGGAGTCGTGTCCGGCCTGCAACGTGGGCTACAACTGGCCCGACAAAGACGACGGAGACGCTAACTAATGGCACCAGAACTACTCGAAGACGACGAAGACGAGGAAGCCGAACAGACCGACGAACAGACCGACGAAGTCGACGCCGACGGCGGCGAGAATGAGGGCGACGAAGACGAGGAAGTCGCCGAGGCCACGCTGCCGGGCGACGAGGGCGTCGAGGAGACCGAAGACGGCGACAGCAGCGGCGGCATCCTCTCGAAGATCAACACCAAAGCCGTGATCGTCGTGTCAGTGGTTATCGTTGGCGGACTCATCCTCTGGCGAGCCATCCGAGGCAGTGGGAGTTCGCGCAAGCGACAGGGCCGCGGCAACAGCGAGCGTGTAGAGGGAAACGCGAACCCAGCCGCCAACCAGTCCGGCGGTGAGGGCGAGGCGCTCGAAGACCAGATCCAAGCACCCGACTCCGAGCCACTCAAACAGGACGAAGAAATGATGAGCATGCTGGGGATGGGAGGCCAGTAGCTGACCGATGCCCCCGGAACTCGAAGTCGACGACGAATACGGTGACGACGAAGACGACGGCGTCGTCGGCGGTTTCGATGGCGTGTCGAGCGATACCGACGACTCCAGTGCCGAGGAGTCGATGTCGATGGGGACGGCCGATCTGGGCGTCAGCGATGACGACGGCATCGTCGCCAGTTTCGACGGTGTCGAAGACGAAACCGACGACAGCGACGACACAGGCCAGAACAGCAGTGGCGGCGGGTCCAGCAGCGATACGGGCGATACCTCGATCCAGTCGGCCATCGAAGGCGGGCTGGCGGAGGCGGCCGCCGTGGGGCTGGAGGGCCAAGAGCGGACCCGCGTCAGTTCCGAGATGCGCGCGGTCGCCGAGAAGTTCAAAGTCGGCTACTTCGGCGAGAAGTGTGTCCAGAAGTACCTCAAACGAGACCTCGAAGACATCCCGCCGGAGTACGGGCTGGCGGCCGCGCTGATCGCGTTCGCCGCCTTGGCGATCCACAAGCGGCCGGACGGCGAGGACGCGCTCAACAACGCCGTCTCCATCGTCAGAGAACGCCTCTCCGGAGACGACGAGGCCGACGCGCCACCGCAGCCACGAGCGCCGCGAGAGCCGCGTCGTGAGCAGCGGGGTGCGCCGCCGGAGCCAGAACCCGCGCCACAGGAAGAATCGCGTGGCGAGCCGCGTGAGTCGTCTGAGCAGACCGCCGACCAACCACAGCAGCAACCACAGCCGCAGCCAGCCGGAGACCCACAATGAGCGAGAGCAACCCCGAACAGACCGGAGACCAGCCCGAGGGCGACCTCGAACCAGACCCAACCGCCGACGCCGAGGAAGTCGAAGCCGCCATCGAGGCCGAAGGTCTCGACGTGCCAGACGGAGACGGGGACGGTGGCGGACTGTTGGAAGTCCTCAACAGCGGCGGCATCAAACAACTCCTGCTGCAAAAGACGTTTCAGGACCCCCGGAGCAGCCACGAGTATTCGCAGGCCGATCTCGTCGCCGACGTGGTCAACGTCATGCGGATGGATGCCAAGCAGATGTGTGCGCTTCACGACATCAAAGTCGAAGTCGACAAGATGTCGCCCGAACGGTCGGCCGAACTGCTCGAAGATGTCGCCAAGAACGAGGGTGTCGGCATTATTGACGTGTTCCAGCAGATCGAGGAGAAACGCGACAAAGTGTTCCGCCAGAAGATGACCGACGAGCAGTACGACCAGTATATCCGGTTCAAGGGGTCGATGCTCTACTCGGTCGGAGGCAGCCAATGAGCGAGATTGGCTTCGACGGCGTCGAACTCGGGACCGACGACTCGGTGGGCTGTTCGGACTGCAACGTGCCGCTTTCGGATCACGACAAGGAACGCGACTACAGCGGCAAGGGTCCGGCAGGGTCGTACTCCTACAACTACATCTGCCCCTAAGATGGCCCGGACAGCCATCCTCGGGCGTTCAGGCATGGGGAAATCGTGGTTCGGCGGGAAGGTCCTCGAAGATGTCCTGACCAACGGCGATGGCTCCGGGCGTGCGGGTCGCTGTGGGTGTGGGACCGACGACTGCGATCACGAGGCGGGCGACGACGACTACATCCCGACCGTCGAAACCGGAGAGGGAGCGCCCGACTTCGATATTGACGAGGACTTCGAGTATGCGATCCACGTCGACCTTGAAGACGAGGAAAAGGGGTTCTCGGACCCGGTCGATCTGATTCTCCTGACGTACTCGGCGACGCCCGACAACATCAAGAAGTTCGTCAAATTCGAGGGCGAGGTGCCATCGTACATTCCCGAAGACGAACTCAAGGACGGCGACGAGATCCTCCTGCCGAAGTGGGTGTTCTACAAGTACAAGTACATCCGCGTGGTGCCCGACGGGCTGACCGACGAGGAGTCGAAGATCCTCGTCGAGATGCTGGCCGACGCGGCGATGAAGGCCGGGGACACCCACTTCTCGCTGGACGAAGCCCACCTGATCGCCAGCAAACACGGCATCGGCGACAAACTGATGCGGCTGGTGACTGGTGGCCGAAAGCGAGGCGTCGAGTGGTTGTTCATGACCCAGCGCCCGCAGAAACTCCACGAGGACATCCTCTCGCAGACCGACTACACCGTGTATTTCAACCTGCGAGGCCGGGACCGTGACAAGGCCGCCGAAAAGGCCGAGTCGATTCCCAACGCCGAGGACAAGATCGACGCGCTCGAACCACGGGCCGCGATCATCGAGGACTTCGACCGCGGCGAGTACGAGGAGTTCTCGACCGAAGACCTCGAACGGTCTATCGAACACGTCAGCGGTGACGACGGCAAGGCCGACTCGGCCTACGAGTCGCTGATGGGGATTGGCAGCGACGAAGAAGACAGCGACGACACCGGCGAGTAGCCTACTCGTCTTCGGGGCCGTAGTCGCCGTCGGTGTCGCGGTTCGGTCCTTGCTCTTTTTCCGGTTCCGTTCGTGCGGCGTCGACGGTGGGTTGGTTCTCCGAGTCCTGCTGCGGGACGCCCTCGTTGAACTTGTGGGCCACGTCGTCGAACGCTTCGCCGAACTCCTCGCCATAGAAGTTCTCGAAGTTGGAGTAGTCGGTGTCTTCGAGGTGTTCGCGGGCCTCGCGGGTGCGTTCGATGTCGTCCTCGACGCCTTTCGAGACGCCGAGAGCGTCGCGGGTCTCGATGCCCGTGCCGTCGAAGCCAGCGATCTCGCGGAGATACGTGGCCTTGGCGCGGGCCTTGTCGCTGGCCGAGCCGATGGCGTTCCGGCCGCGGCGCGTGGCCCGCCACTCGTCGAACGGCGGCACGTCGGGCCGCGACGGTGTGAATGAGTTGGGCAGCACGTCCGAGAGCCGTGTCTCGAAGCGGTCGGTGAGGTTCCAGCGGTCCGTGAGATTGGCCGCCGTCTCCATGTCGATCCCCCGGAGGAACAGCCCGAACACCGAGAGATCCGTGCCGGAGAGATCGTCCCAGTCGATAGTGCCCGCGGCCGCCTTGCGGATGCGGTCGGACTCGTCGGAGTCGAGCCACTTGCGCGACTCCTGCGAGTCGCCCGGCTCCCACTCCTCGGGTTTGAGAACGATGTTGCTGACGCGACTGGCTTCGACCCGCTCGGCGATCCGGCTCTGCTGGCCGCGGATCAGCGCGTTGAACAGGTCCTGATAGGTGTTCAGCCGGTAGGTCGACTTGCCGTCGGTGTCGTGTGCGCCGTTGGAGTAGTTGAACGCCTTTTGCTGCTCGGCGCTCCACTCCATGTAGCCCTCGTCGGGGTCGTGGTAGTAGTGGCCGATCCGCTTGTGAGGGCGCTTGTCCATCTCCGGCGGGAAGATCAGCCACGGCCCGATGTCGTTCATGTCGGGGTCATCGAAGACCTCGCTGGCGTTGAGTTCCGGCTCCTGTAGCTGCCACCAGTACTCGCGGTCCGACGGGCGGTCGAACATCCCCCTAATTGGCATCTCGAACGCACCCTTATTGGCCTCCGAGAGGTGGTCGCCGATGGCGCTGATCGTCTCGCGCTCCATTACGTCGTAGACCAGCCCCATCCGGTAGCGGTTGTAGGCATCCAACAGCGTCATGCCCTCCTCGTCTTCGGCACGTGCCTTGTAGAACTTCCAGACCTGCGAGAGGACCGTCGTGTTGGGCGTCGACGGCAGGTCGTTCCAGACCTTGAGGAACGCCTTGTTGGTGCAGACCGGGCCGGAAGACATGGTCTGGTCGCCATCGAACGATACGTTTTGGATGTTCTCGACGACCGCCGGAACGTCGCCCGTGGTCTGTTTGTCATCGGGGCCGAAGAACCAGCCGCGGTGGAGTGACCAGCCGAGTTCGTGGACTTCGGCCGGTTTGAGCGCTTTGTCGCGCTTCGGCTCGACGCCGAGTTGGTTCTGGAGATCCTCGTCGCCGCTCCAGTAGTAGCCCGAGCGCCCGGTCGCAACCTGATAGCCGTGGATGGCGAGCCGTTGCATGAGCAGGCGGACCGTTTCTTCGGGGTGCGTGCTACCAGTCTCAGAGAGAACGTCAGAGTACTCCGACTGCACCTCGCGGCCCGCAATCGTGTCGTAGGTCGGCTCGTCGTACTCATCGGCCGTAGCCGGTCGACCGTGGCCAGACGGTGGGATGTGAGCAGCGAGGAAGGCGACCCGCGCCCCGCGGAAGTAGTCGCCCGTCCCGCGGCGCAGCGGCTCCTCGATGCGGCGTTGGATGTTCTCCAGCACCGTGTCCGATCCCGGCCCGGTGGTGTAGAGCCACTCGGGCGAGGCCGCATCCGCGAGAAAGCGGAACGCGCCGGGCGTGATGCGGACCTTCGCGTCGAGCGTCCCGGTGTAGGGCACGTCGTCGCGGTTGGGGTCGTCCGGGTTGTAGGTGTCGAGTTCCGAGGAGCCTTGGCCGAACTCGTAGGTCGCCGTCACGCCAGCGCCGTAGTTCTTGTCGAAGTCGGGCTGGACGTTGATGCCCGGTGCGACCCGATACATCATGTACGACGCCTCGGCAATCGAGAGGGTGACCGCGGTCGTCGTGACGGCGCTCGCCAGCCGCGAGTTGTCAGTGAGCCACTTGCCGACCCGCTCGAAGGCGTGAGAGCCGTAGGACAGCACATCCGGCACCGTGAACCCCGGACCGGGCATGTTGAAGTTCGGTGCGAGTCCCGCCGCAAACGGCGCGGTGTTGATGTCGTCTTCCTCGATGGACTCCTGAATGTAGTGCTTGCCGTCGGCCGTCTCGATGATGTTTACGTCGCTCGAATCGGCGTCGATATACTCCCTGACGAACGAAAACGCGTAGTCGAGGTTGGCATCCGAGACGAGATAGGTCGGCTGATCGGGGCCACTCCATTTGACCAGCGCGACGTGGAACTCGTCGTAGCCGTACTCGCCGTTCTGCGGCGTGCCGTCGGTCATCCCCGACAGCGTCAGCACCGAGCCGTTGTCCCGGTTGAACCACGACAGGCGGCGGTGTTTGTCGTTGGCCATCACCAGCCCGTAGTCGACCAACACCCACGGTCCGCTCATGTAAGGGACGGTAGCGCCCGCCTTCTCGACGAGTTCGTCGACGAACGTCCAGCCCGCGAGATCGGCGTCCTCGTCGAGACCCTCCATCGCGTCGCCGATGAACTGGCCGGGCGTGATCTCCATGTCGCCGCGGATCTCGTTGAACGTGATCGAGTCGCCGAAGTTGTCTTCGAGATACTGGTCGGCCGGGACCGGCTTGGTGGCGCGGCGCTGGCCCTCGTCGAGGGCTTTCGAGGCGCGTTTCTGGACGACCTCGGACAACACCTGTACTGCCATCTTGCGCTCCTTGTCGCGGGCAAACGGGTTGAACAGTTTGGGGTCGACCTCGGCGTGCATGACGATAGACGAGAAGATGTCCTCCACGTCGCCTGCACCCCACGTGTCGGGGTCGACGCCGCCGAAGTCGTAGGTCCACTCGTGGTTTTCGACGTTGTCGGCGAAGTCGCGGACCAACTCGACGGCGGTCGTATGGACCAGCCGGTTGTCGTTGATCTGGTGTTCGCGGAGCGTGTCTTCGACCAGCATCTCGACGAGTTCGTCGTACTCGAAGAAGGCAATGCCGCGGATGGTCGGGTCGTGGGTGCCGCGTTCCTCGTGGATCTCGCGGGCACGCTGCCACACGTCGTCATCGAGGATGTCGAAGGCCATCTCACGGGTGATGTCCTGCTCGTCGAGACCCTCATAGAGGCCGAAGTCCTCGGGTTCCGACTCGGCGTGGCGGATGATGTCGCGGTAGAGCGGGTCGGTGTGGGCGTCGATGAAGTCCTCGACCACCGAGACTGTCGCCTGTCGGGCATCCATCTGGGCTTTGACGCCGTCTCGTTCGACGGCGTTGTCGGCCAGTTTGAGGACGATGGCGCGGTAGTCGTCGTTGCTCTCGATGAGTTTCTCGTGGGCCATCTCCCGGCCGCGAGCGCGGACCTCCTCAGTCAGGATGAGGCGGGCTTGGGTCTTCGGCGAGGTCGTCTCGTCGTCCGGTGTCTCGGGGAGCCGTCCCGAGTGTTCGCGCACCATCCGGAAGATGTACTCCGAGTCGTCGTCCTGCCAGTCGTAGGGCCAGCCCGACCAGCGCTGGAACTCCACGTCCTGTACCCACGACGACACCACGTCGCGGGTGGCCGCCTGAAACGACTCGTAGTCCATCTCGACGTAGTTGTTGATCGCCGCGCGCTTGAGGTTCGAGACGACCGACTCGTACATCGACTCGGTGAGCGGGCGCATCTCGCCCTCGTCGCCCGAGACCATGTGGAGATCCATCGCCTTCGAGTCGTCGGCGTAGAAGCGCGGATGACCCGACTCGTCATAACGCTCTCGGAGGTTGTACGTGCCGCCGCGCGGCCCTTCGACCTCCACATCTTTTGTTTCATCCGAGTTCGTTGTGACACTTTGGACGACGAGTGGTTGGGAGCGCTCCCCCCACAACACCATGTCACCCTTATTCACGGACTGGAAGGTCTGCCACGCGGCCTTCACGTGGGCAGGCCAGTCGCTCAACGCGACCTGTGTGGCGGTGTACGGTGGGTCGACATCAGGGTCGGATGCGGGACGCACCTGACCAGATCCAATGCTCATGTATCAGATCAAACGGGTCTCTCTCATATAGTATTTCCACCGCGTTTGTCGGAGGCCAATCGACAGACGGCGGCGACTTAATTGGAATTGTGGTTGGGAACGGCCTTCCAGCGGCGTCTGAGTCGCCCCGAATCGGCCACTCCTCAGGCGAGCGCGCGCACGGAATCGGCGGGCTGCCGTCATGCGGTTTTGAGGCTGCTGAGATGCCAGCCGACGCCGTTGAGAACGAGTTAGGAGCATGGCGTGTGAAAACCACCAGACGGCGGCGTGGTAATTGGGCGTTGGTCGGGGCGAGAGTCAACGGTTCTGGAGTGTAAAAATCGCAAGACAGCAGCGTGGTATTTGGATAAAAAAAAGGCCCCATCCCACCACCACCCCCGGTGAAGGGGATGGTAGCAGGATGGGGCCTTTGAGGGGCGAGTGGAGGTTTCAGGAGGGGTGCGTCAGCAGAGGACTTCAGAACCGATTGTCTTCTCCCATCTGTTTGCGGTCGTCGTGGATGACACCATGCTCCGGGCAAACGATCTTGCGCCGCATCATGCCGACCGCCTCGAACGTAACCTCGCGGTCGCAGTCGCCGCAGGTTACGGGCATTTTTCTCTGGGTGCCATCAGAACCTCGCCAGCCACTCGAACAGATCGTCGAGTGGGTCGAGCGGTGGGTCGTAGAGTTCGAGCGGTTCAGTGGTGATCTCGTCTGGGCTTACGCCGCCATCGCCAGCCTTCCGCATCAGTTGGCGACGCCAGCTACGCAGTACGTCGTTGTGGGCGGTCGACTCGCTCTGCCGCCAGACGTTCTGTTGGTGGGTGACGCGGTCGCCGTCGGCGTCCTCGAAGGTGATCTCTACGCGGTAGAGCGTGTACTTGAGCGCCTCGTCCCAGAGCTTCTTGCGTTCGTCGATGGTGGCGTCCCAGCCGTCGATGCGCGAGAGCATCTGCTGGAGGTGGATCAGTTCCGCGTATTCCTCGTGGCCGATCCCAATCGAGCCTTCGATGTAGTTGATCTCGGCTTTGATCGCCTCGCGCCGAGTGCCACGCGGGAGTTGCTCGATGAAGCGTTCGAGCGCGCCAGCCCGCGTCGTGCCGCTGCGCTCGGTCGCCTGACTGAGGCGTTGGCTCGTCAGCGAGAGGACCGCCCGTTCGAGTTGCCAGCCCCACTCCTCGCTGGCGACGACGTTTCGGAGCGTGTCTTTCGAGACAGGCTGCTCGTAAGAGAGCGCGTTTTCGAGCGTGTCGCGCGCACTCCCCTCGGGTAGCGCCTCGAAGATTTCGCCGCCACGAGTGGTGAGGCGGAGGGCGATGTCCTGTGTGCCGAACTTCTGGATGAGGTAGTCGAGGATCTCTACTCTGCGGACTTCTGCGTCTGGTGTGTCGGTGGTTTCAGTCATTCTTTGTCGTTGGGTGTGTGTTGCCAGCCCTCGTCATTAGAGGCGCTGTCGAAGTCGTCGATGATCGTGGCGTCGAGGCGGCCAGCGTTGGTCAGTCTGCCAGTGGCCTTGAGCGAGGTGCCGAACGTCCGTTCCGGGTCGTCGGCTTTGACACACGACGGGCAGAGTGTGTCGTAGTAGTTCTGTCGGGCGAGATCGAACTGCGCGCCGCACTTCCGGCAGGACGTGATCTCGGGGTCGTGAGGGTGTGGCGTCATGCGTTCACCCACTCCGGTAGCTGGTCGCCGGGTTCGCACGGCGTCGGGCGGCCACACTCCCCACACCGGACGTGGACCTTGTTGATGTCCGAATACGATTCGCCGTCGAACGAACGGTAGACCATCCGCTCGCAGTTCGAGCAGTGGCCCGTGTAGTGGCGGCGACCGTTCTTCGCTGGCGTGATCTTATTTCCCATGCTCATTTCCTGTCCGTCTGTCGTCTGTAGTATCGTGTGTCATTGGTCGAGTGACCTGATTGCGTCGGCAATTGAGGCTTCGGAAACGGCGAACACCGAATCGACGAGCTTTCCCATCTGATAGGGGTTGTCGCTCTCGTAGAGAACGCACGTCCAGCCGGTGCCGCTGGCTGTCGAGACCGGGCGGCAGATGATCGTCCGGTGCCGATCCGCGGAGTCGAATCGGGGGTTGCCGTTGTCGGTCGACATCTGTCGCCAGCCCTCGGGCGCGTCTGGAACTGTGACCGCCATCAGTCGAACAGCCCCGATTCCTCCGTCGTGAGTTCGACGTGCGAAGCGAGCGTCGACAGCGTCGGTGGGAAACTGTCTTGGAGTTCGTTGAGCGCGACGTGGCGCTGCTCGTCTGTGATTTCGTCCGAGTCGGTCGAGACCGTCACTGCGCCGTAGACGACGAGCCATGCCGAATCCTGCAACGTGACCGGCGCTTCGGTGTCGTGCGACGGCAGCGACTCGGTGGCCCCCAGAATCTCCGCGCGGACCTCCTCGAAGACGACTGGTTGTTCGGTTGTGTCGGACTCGTCGAAGGCCTGCCACGCGACCGAGAGTGTCGACTTCGACAGGCAGAGCGTCGTCCCCATCTGCGGCCCGCTCATTGACTGACCCCGATGGTGCCGACATAGTCGATTACGGCGGCGTCGTCGAGCGGGTCGTCGTCGAAGCGCGTCGAGGTGGCCCGGTAGAGGCGGTCGTCGCCGTCGTAGTTGTCCGTCTCGCGGAGATCGAACACGACCAATTTGTCGTAGCCGTCATCGTCCGAGCGGTCGCCCTCCAACACCTCACGGACGTATTTGAGCGGTGGGGCGTCGGAGAGTCGGGCAGTCATCTGCGACAGTGGGAGGAAGAACGACTCGCCGTTCGGGCACTCTCGGTCATGTGGTCGTGTGAGCGTCGCCCACCCGTCCGCGTGATCCTCCGAGTTGATGAGGACCGTCTGGTTGAGCGTCCGGTAGGCCGCCAGCGTCGAGTAGTGGATCAGTTTGCCGTGACCCTCGGGGTACTGGTAGCCCAGAAAGTTCCGCGTTGAGGTGTAGAACTTCCCGTCGTTGTGTGTCGGGAGTGCGCCTCTCGCCCACGCGTTTGCGACCCACTGCTGGTTGCCCGTTGCTCGGCTGATCGGTTCGTAGACATCTGCGTTGTATTCGGTTGTCGATCCGTCTGTGTCGACCTCGATACTATCGAGGAATCTGTGTGTTGACATTGTGTCGGTGGTTTTGTGCCGGAATTTCAGTGTCCTGTTTCATGGCCTGTGGCCCGGCTCCCTGAACGTGCAAACGCCCTACCCGATCATATCAGGTAGAGCGTTATAATTGCTTACTGGTCGAACTTAGTTGACAGATTCTCGCGGGTCTGGGCGATCCGGTTGTCGGTCGGCTGCGGGATCGGCGCGCCGGAGGCCGCCTTCCGGATGCTCTCGACACGGTTGGTGTAGGCGTCGAACGCCTCGAAGACCGAGTCCTGTGTCGGGAGACGGGCGGCGACGAACAGGTCACTCATCGTGATGTGGACGCGTTCGATCTGGTCCCACGACGACCGCACCTGTTTGGGCACGTTGACCGACGGGGCGAGGTCGTCCAGCGAGCCGCCAGCCAGTTCGCGGAGTTGGTCGATGCCGGTGCGGAACTTCGAGCGCGGCATGTGGTCGACGATCTTGACTTCCGGGTGGAAGTAGAGCGCGAGTGCCATGTCGGCCTCGTCGCTCGGCATCAGGCTCTCGAAGGCCACGAAGCGCTCGTCGTCCTCGAAGACCTGCACGGCGATCTCGCCGTAGAACTCCATCAACATCGCCAGTTCGGAGACGCCGCAGTGACAGTTGGCGGCGAACTCCATGTAGTCCGCGAACTCCGGGGCGACCGAGAACGTCGAGCGGGTGTCGTGTTTCTTGTCGCCGTGGCCGTGCGAGAGGCCACAGACCGGACACTCGAAGTCGCGGACCGAGGCTGACTCGACCTGTTCGGCGGCGCGGCCGAGGACCTCCGCCATCGTGTTGTCGATACCCTCGTTTCTCTCGGCGTCGGATCGGAGTTGGTTGGCGTCGACCGTCGGTCGAGCGTAGTGGTCGCCGAGCTTCCACTTGCGAACGTCGTAGGTTTCTGCGTCTGCGTCTGCGTTGTTGGTTGCTGCGTTGGTGCCGCTGAACATCGCGTTGTCGTAGTTCGTCATTCTAGTTAGGTTCGGGTGAGCGGATGACCGTCCGTTCGCGGAAGTTGGTCGGGAGATGCTGTGTCGGTGGTTTTGTGCCGGAATTTCAGTGTCCTGTTTCATGGCCTGTGGCCCGGCTCCCTGAACGTGCAAACGCCCTACCCGATCATATCAGGTAGAGCGTTATAATTGCTTACTGGTCGAACTTAGTTGACAGATTCTCGCGGGTCTGGGCGATCCGGTTGTCGGTCGGCTGCGGGATCGGCGCGCCGGAGGCCGCCTTCCGGATGCTCTCGACACGGTTGGTGTAGGCGTCGAACGCCTCGAAGACCGAGTCCTGTGTCGGGAGACGGGCGGCGACGAACAGGTCACTCATCGTGATGTGGACGCGTTCGATCTGGTCCCACGACGACCGCACCTGTTTGGGCACGTTGACCGACGGGGCGAGGTCGTCCAGCGAGCCGCCAGCCAGTTCGCGGAGTTGGTCGATGCCGGTGCGGAACTTCGAGCGCGGCATGTGGTCGACGATCTTGACTTCCGGGTGGAAGTAGAGCGCGAGTGCCATGTCGGCCTCGTCGCTCGGCATCAGGCTCTCGAAGGCCACGAAGCGCTCGTCGTCCTCGAAGACCTGCACGGCGATCTCGCCGTAGAACTCCATCAACATCGCCAGTTCGGAGACGCCGCAGTGACAGTTGGCGGCGAACTCCATGTAGTCCGCGAACTCCGGGGCGACCGAGAACGTCGAGCGGGTGTCGTGTTTCTTGTCGCCGTGGCCGTGCGAGAGGCCACAGACCGGACACTCGAAGTCGCGGACCGAGGCTGACTCGACCTGTTCGGCGGCGCGGCCGAGGACCTCCGCCATCGTGTTGTCGATACCCTCGTTTCTCTCGGCGTCGGATCGGAGTTGGTTGGCGTCGACCGTCGGTCGAGCGTAGTGGTCGCCGAGCTTCCACTTGCGAACGTCGTAGGTTTCTGCGTCTGCGTCTGCGTTGTTGGTTGCTGCGTTGGTGCCGCTGAACATCGCGTTGTCGTAGTTCGTCATTCTAGTTAGGTTCGGGTGAGCGGATGACCGTCCGTTCGCGGAAGTTGGTCGGGAGATGCTGTGTCGGTGGTCGACTGGTGAGTTGTTTTGGCTATCACCATACCGCCGCGCGGACTCGAACCGCGCGTCAGTACCTACGGCGGCGACGGGTCGGCGGAGGTGTGCCTACCTCAGAGATCCTCCGGTGTGTAGGTGACCGCCCACAGCGCTCGGGTGACGAACTCGACCATATCGTCAGTGGTGCCGAGGCCGGTGAAGCCGTCAAGTTCGAGTTGACCCTCGCCTTCCGGGCGGCGTTGGAACCGCACCTCGTAGGCCGGTTTGTTCGCCGATTCGTCGAGGACCGTCCCGTCTCGCTTGGCGCGATCCGTGTTCGGATGGTAGAACTGGTTGTCGTAGGTCAGCAGGACGTGGTCGTGGATCAGCCAGCCGTCGCTCTGAACGTCCACGTCGTCGAACACGTCGAGCGCAGTCATTTGGTCGACCGCCCGCGGGTTGACCGCGTAGTCGAGGATCTCGGCGGCCAGCGCGACCAGCGGCTGTGGGTCCGGCGGGTTGGTCTCGTAGGTCACCAGCAACGCATCGAGCAGGTCGCTCTTGTCGTGTTCGGCCACCGTGACGTACTCGGTCCAGTCGGCGTCGAGGCGGTCGAGGTTGATACCGTAGACCTCGCGGTCGCCCTCCATGTCCGGTGAGATCGTGACCGCGTACTCGTCGTTGGTCAGTTGGACGTGTTCGTCACGGTCGACGAGCAGCCCAGACAGCCCGTGTTTGTAGGCGAGCTTGTTGTAGTCCGACCACGGGATGAGTTCAGTCTCGCCGTCGTCTTGCAGGACCAGCGCGTGCGTCTTGCGGTTGTCGAGGACTCTGCCCATCAGTCATCACCTCCGTCATCGGGGCAGGTCGTCGACAGCATTACGATGGCCTGCCGAAGGTTCTCGGTGTCGGTGGGGTCGATGCCGAGATCGCGGCAGGCCATGAGAAGTTCCTTTTCGTAGTCTTTCGGGCCGTTGTAGCCCGTCTCGATCCGATCCCAGATGTCGGAGTCGTTGTCCCACTGCGGGTACTGCGTTCGCTTGACGATCCGGTCGAGGCCACGGACCGTGGAGCGGCGGATCTCGGCCGTCTTTTCCGGGCGCGACGAGTCGTAGTTCCGGTAGTGGACCTTGATGACGTCCGAGCGGAGCGACAACGATTCTGGCCGGTCGTAGAACATATGGATGTACGTCTTGATCCGGTCGCGCTTGACCGTCCACTGTGTGTCCCACTCGACGGCGCGCCACGTGTCGAGGTCGTCCGGCACGTCCTCGGCATCCATCTCGCGGAAGTTCGGGATGCCCGAGATGCCGTTGATGAACTCGTCGAGCGTGCGCTGGCGGATCTCGGCGTACATCTCGTGGGACGGCGATATGTCTTCGATCTGCTTGCCGCGGATGGCCGCCCAGAGCGCATCCGATTCCTTGTGGACGAACACGTGCGAGTCGCGGTCGTCGAGGATCGTCTCGATAGTCGAGTCGAAGCCCGCCTGCGAGAACGGGTCGTAGACCGGGAGCTTCGTGCTGGTGATCATCTCCTCGAACTCGTCGAGGTAGTAGACGTTGTCGTAGGCGTGGAGTGCCTCGGCCTCCATCTTGATGCACTTGATGATCGCCGCGTGTTCGGACAGGTCGTAGTGGTCCGAAATGTTCTCCTCGCGGGTCGACGAGAACAGGACGATGTCGTGCTGGCCGAGGTCCGTTCCGTTGACACCGATGGAGACATCATCTGAGTCCTCCATGTCGTTCAGCCCCTCCATCAGATCGCCGACGGTGAACTTGTAGTCGATAGAGGCGTTCGGTTTGCAGCGGATGTCGACCGGGCGCTCTTGGAAGTTGTCCGGATCGGTGAGGTCGATCTCGACCTCGTCGCCGTCCTCGTTCGTCGTCGTGGTTTTCGTCGAGGCGTTGCTCCGCTTGCGCTTGTCGTGGATGTGCTGGGGCACCGTCCAGTCGTCGTCGAGACTGGTGTCGTCGTGCGTCATCGGCGTGTCCTTGACGAGCGCGGCGACGAGAACTCCCTGCCAGTTCGAGTAGTTGCGCGTCTTGATGAGCGCCGCGTTCGGGTAGTTCTCATTGTGCCAGATGACCTTCGCTCGGTCGCGGTTGATCGTCGTGCCGACGAACAGCGGCCAGCGGCCCTCTTTGGCGAGTAGCGTGCCGAGACAGACCGAGTTGCGGCGGTTGTCCTTCTTGTTGGGATCGCCGCGCATGTCGCTGGTTGCCACGTCGACCGTGTTCTCCATGCGAGCGAGCAGGCACAGGTTCTCCCACTGTGGGTGAGCGCGGTCGTCTCGCTCCGTCTCGCCCGACGTGTTCTCCTTCATAGGATCGGAGATGGACGGCTCGCCGGGGTCGACAGTCGGCGCGTCGTCCAGATCGAAGTCGATGTCCGGGCGACTGGTACACCAGCGGGCGAGGGGCTTGCGGTTGGGGAGCGTGTGGCTGCTGGCGTGTTTCTTGAGCAGCTTGCGATACAACTCGTGTTGGGTGCCCGATTCGCGGATGAACGCCAGCGCGTCGTCGGGCGTGTCGGCCGTCAAGACACCGTTGAGGTGGTCCGAGACCGTCGAGAGTTCTTCCTCACGGGCGATGTGGTCGAGGTACTCGAAGAAGCGCTTGTGGGCCTCGTCCTGTTTGAAGTTGTCACGCGAGGCGACCGGCACCGGCAGCGGCACGTCGGGCATCGGCTTGGACTGATCGGCGATGTCGTCGATCTCGCCTGCGAGTTCGTCGATCTGCGAGGCGAGGTAGCCACGGTTCGGCCCGGCGGCGATCAGCCCCTGCTCGTTGTGGATCTGGAGGTGATCGTTCCAGAGCGTGTCGATGGACTGCAGGTAGGACAGGTTTCTGTCGATTGGATTGTCGAGGAGGTAGGTGTCGTTGGTCATACTCGACTTCGAGACGATGTCCGGCGTGTCGAGGACGAGCGTGAACTCGCCCGGCCGGTCGATCACGATGGCCGGTTCCTCGTCGTACTGATCGAGGAACGTCGTCCGGTCGAACTCCTCCTCGTTTTTCGAGCCGCTTTTGACATCCTGCCACGACACCTGCGTCGGGAGGATGTCGGTGTAGCGCTCCATGTCAGACATGAACGTCTCGGTGTTGGCGCTGTCTTGGACCGGGATGGTGAACTCGGTGCCGAAGAAGCCGTCGTCGATCTGCGACGGGATGGGGATCATCCCGCCGAAGTACGAGTAGAACGTGTAGCCGTCCCGGTCGCGCTGGGGGACGACCTCGCCCGACTGCGACTCCTCGCGGCGAGTCCGGGTTTTGACCTTCATCGCGCCCTCCTCGCCCGCGATGGAGACCCACGTCAGCGAGCCGATCCCTTTGTTGCCCGCCGACGAAAGGTCGACGCCCGACCCCGACGCGGCCGGTTCGTTCCAGAGTTCGATGGCCTCGCCGGTCGTCATGGCGATACCGTTGTCGCGGGTCGTCAGCGAGCCGTTGTCGTGGTCGACGGTGAACTCGATGCTCGGCGCGTAGCCGAGGTCTCTCGCCATGTCGATGATCTCGGCGGCCTTTTTGGGCAGTCTGATCGTCCGCTCGCCGTCGATCTCGGGGTGGGAGTGGTCGACCTCGTGGTAGAGCGCGCTCTCGCCGTAGGCGAGGGTAACCAGCCGCTTGGCCTCGCGGGTGATCGCGGCGACGTGGTTCTGGAGCCACTCGCGGAAGAAGACGCCCGTATCCTCGTAGAGACCGTCGGCGAGGATCTGCTGGACTTGGACGGGCGTGTCGCTGATGAGCGCCTCTTTCGAGCCTGCGGTGACGACCAGCGGGTGATCGTCGTCGGCCACCGAGAAGTCGCGGTGGAGGCGGTCGGGCAGCGCGTGTTTCATCCGCTCGGCGGGCGAGTCGTACTCCGAGTCGGCGTCGTCGTCGACGGTCTCCGGGGTGACGACTTCGGCGGCTTCGACAGCGGTGGTTTCGGCGTTGTTCTCGGATTCGTCGTCTGCGTCTGTGGTTGGTTTAGACATTGTGTCAGTAGTTGCGATTAGTTAGTTGCCGTCCAGTACGCGATCCGGTCGAGTGGGATGTAGGCACGCACCTCGTCGTCAGAGGCTCGCGCTTTGTAGTCCGACTTTTTGGCGTCGCTCGTTCCGGAAACATCCCAGCGAAGCAGTAGAACATCCCGGCCTTCGTGCAGGTGCCAGTCGGTCGGATAATAGATTACCCGGTGTGGTGTGACTTTTTCGCCGTCGGTAGTTGGTGGGAGTTTTGCCACCTTTTAGATATAGGAGACAGTGACTTTTGGATACGTCATAGGGCGATTATCGGTGCGGCGATGTGTGCGCCAGCCAGCAGTCCAGACGCCGCGATCCAGACAGCCAGTGCGTTCTGGGGGTCGCCAAGGTAGTCGATGATCTCTGCGATTGCCGTTAGTAGGTCGTCGTTGATTTCCATTGAGAAGTTCGAGTTGGTTGGTTGCTGCACGGTTCGACTGTCGGGATTGGTGCAGAATAGTGTACCGTCTGATGAACGGTGATGGACTCATCAGAGGGAGGAGGTTGGGGTCGGACCACGGTCCGATCCAGAATACCTGATACATGGCAACCTTTAGGCCGCCTCGCGCTCAGGTCTCAGGTGGGTCGAGAGACCTGTGTCGGTGGTTGGCCTTGGATCAAGATTCATCGTCAGGCCCTCCACTTTTCTGCGAGAGTGCTTCTTCGAGGATGACGAGAACCAGCAGCAACAGCTCGTCTGAGAGTCGTCGATCCGTGTGTGAGAGCTGTGAGAGGTGGTCGCGGGCTTCTCGGATTTTCTGTGCTACCTGCTGTCGTCTGCGCTCGCGTTCAGTCGTCATTGAGAATGTCGTGTGCCATCGAGCCTTCTGGCGGGTTCGGGTCGGCCGTCGAGGTTGTTTGCTCGGTGATGTAGTCCATCACCGATGTCTGTTCTGAGTCCGGCACCGAGAGGAACTTCGTGACCGGCGCGACCGACCACTTCATCACGCAGTAGACCGCGTAGATCGCAGTCAGCGCGACGACGACGCCGATGGCGTTGGCGATCCGTTCGTCGAGATTGCCGCGCTGGGTGAGTTGGGCAACGATGCGGTTGGTCGCCGCGCTGATCGCACCCGTGACGATGCTCGACAGGCCGTAGTAGATCCCGAAGACGACCACCAGCACGGCGAGCGTCTTGGCGAGTGTGTAGGCCTGTTTGGCCGCCCGAACCACGTAGTGCGTGGTGTAGGCTCCGAAGACCGCCAGCGTCAGCGTGAACATCCCGGCAGCCAGCCGCAGCAGCGTCGTGTCTTTGCCGTCCGTGTCGACCCTTTCGAGCGCCGTTTCGAGCGTCTTGCGCGGTTCGTCCGGTTGGATCATGGCCGACCACCCAGCATCTCGGCCTCCCACTCGCGGCGGTTTTCGATGGCATCGCGTCCCGCGTCGGTGAGATCGTAGTAGTTGGTGCGCTGGTCGCGGTCGCCCCAGTCACGACCGGCGCGGGCGGGCGGCAACCACTCGTAGTAGTTGGTGCGCTGGTCGCGGTCGCCCTTCTCGACCAGCCCGCTGTCGACGAGCGAGTCGAGGTTGGAGTAGAGCCGCCCGTTGTTGACCTTGGCGATGGTGGTGTCGTTTTCGAGCCGTCGGCGGATCTCTTGGCCCGATGGTTTGTCCGACCCCATGATGACGTAGAGGAGGTCGCGCTGGAAGCCCGTCAGACCGAACATGGTAGACATCAGATCCCCCTTGCTCACGTTTGGGTTGTACTGCTCGGCGCGAGCGTGCAGGCTGCGGCGCGACTGATCGAACGTCCAGAAGTCGTCGGGGTTGATGTTCATGTCGAGGCGGTCCGTCTCGGTGTCGTCGTCGGTGTCGGTAGTTGGTTCTGTCATATCGAACTCGAAGATGGTTGCTTGATCGTCCGGGTCGTCGCCGATCTCGCGGAGGCGCTGCTGGTCGGGAGTGTAGTCGGCAGTCATCTCCACGACTCCCCGCGGCTCAGGCCCGTGTTGAGGACATCGACCTGTCGGCCGTACTCGGTCAGCATCGCCTTGTTGTGGCTGTCGTCGGCAACAACGAGACCTTCGCTGGCCCATGTTGCGACGATCTGTCGGCTGCGCTGTTCGTGTAGCGTCGTGTTGTTCTGGGCGACCTGCGTGACCGAAACGTAATCTTCGTCGCTGGACTCTACGTAGCTGTTGAAGCGTGCCCAGAGGTGTTGTTCATCGTCTGATACCTGTCTGTTAGGTTCGTGTGTCGTTGTCATTGTCGGTGGTTGGTACTCCCGTGTTTCAAGTGTCCTATTTCATGGCCTGCCCCGAGAGCGCGGGTGTGTGCCTATACAAACGCAAAAAGGCCCACACCAGCGTACTGCCGGTGTGGGCCTTGAGGGTCGTGAGAAGTGAGGAGTCCGCATCGCATACTCGTCACTTCCTTTCTGATTCTTTCTACATGTATATATAGGGCCTGTAGCCTTATAAAGGGTCGCCTATATGGACTCCTCTGCCCCCTCTAGCGTGCGTTTGAGTGCCTGTGAGTCGAAGGTATCGGAGCGTTTGTCGAGCAACACGCGGGCGAACTCGTGGGTGAGCGGGTTGTCTGCGGGCGGCTCGTCGGCCATTCCGCGCTCCATAGCGAGGGCGGCGAAGCGGTCGTAGGCGTTGGCGGCCGTCTCGTTGTCCGTCTCGCGGGCGCTCGTGGCGATTGTCGAGAGGCGGTTGGCGATGGTCGGCCAGTCGAGTTCGACCGACCGGGCCGTCATGTAGGCCGGATCGTGGGCGACAGGAATGTCACCATACGCGTCTGAGTCGGACTCAGCCGCAGTAAGCGTCGAAACCAGCCGCGACTCGTTTCGGCCGTGTGCTTCATCCGGCGTGTCGTCGGTGTCCTGCTCGTCGGCATCCCAGTCAGGATGGACGATTGTGCGGTGGGACTTCATGCCGCGGACAGTCTGGAACGTCTCGCCACACACAGTACAGTCGGTCGGGTCCGAGCCTTGGCCGCACGCAGAGCCGCCGCGATGGCCACCGAGGCCGTTGCCCGTCTCGAACAGCGTGCCACAGTCCTCGCAGTAGTGGATTATGTCCTCGACGATGGCAGGCGTGAGGTCGTCGTCGAGCGTGTGTGGCTCTGGTGGACTCATGTCGTCTCCCTCGTCGAGGCCAGTGATTGCGTCGATGGTTGGAAGCTCGGTTGCATCGGTTGACTCTGGGGCGGTCGACCAGTTTGAACGTGTCCCTCTGCGCCCCATCCGCTCATATTCGAGGCCGTGTTGGGGACCCCCGGACGGCATCGTCGGGTCCTCGGCTGCGTCGACACGCTCCGAGGGAATGTCCGTCGAGAAGTAGTCAGGTACTGCCGACCCGTCAGTGAACTTCGTTGGAGACCCAACATCTCGGAGACCCTCGATAGTTATCGTCGTTGGGTAGTAGGCGTTCGTCTTTGTTTTCCCGCCATTTTTCGACGGCGACAAGCACATTTTCGCGTCGATGGTTCCCGCGCCGAGAAGATTCGCCAGCGACGCTGAAAGATCATCTGGCGTGTCGAAGACCACTCTGACCGCCGGGTAGAGGTCGCGGAGTCTGGCTGCTTCGCCGGTTTTCTGATAGTACTTTGCGACTGCGAGTGCGCCCCAGTGGATTTTCGTGTTAGGTCGTTTCATTGGTGTGTCGGTGATTGATCGTCAGTTGGTTCGGTGCCGGTGCAATCGGGGAGGTGTCTGGCGAGGCTGCCGGAGAGGTCCTCGTCACAGATCGGACACGCGCCATACGCCGTGGAGCCTGTGTTTTCCGTATTGTGCGGCTCGGAGTTATCCGTCTCGTCGAGGATGTCGTGTACCGCCGCCGCGTACTCGCTGCCGTACTTGGCCATCCGATGTGCGAGAGCGTGTTTGGTGTGTGTCTCGACCGTGTGCGGGTTCGCCTCGAACCACGCCTCGACGACTTGGCGCGGCGTGTGTTCGCCCTCGATATAGTAGATTGTGAGTTTGTGGCCGCCGCCGGAAACAGCACCTCCATTCGTTGACGTCGTCGGGCGGAAGTTCGTCAGACCTGCCAGTCGGGTGGGGTACGGGACTTTGCCAGTGTCTGCGTTCAGTTCTTTTGTTGGTTGTGGGCCGCGCTCGATGAGTTCGTCCCAGAGCTTGCCCATTGTTTGATTGAATGTCATTGTGTCGGTGGTTGCCCTCTGTTTCATGTCCTATTTCATGGCCTACGAGGGAGAGTGTTATCTGCTCAGTGCGTTCCGCACGTCAACGTAGACCGCATGGGTGAGGTTGATCAGCGCCGCGATCACCAGCCCGACGCTGAACCACAGCGCGTAGACGAGTGACTGCTTGGCCCACGCGGACGTCTGTTCGCGGGTGAGTGCCGCCGGATCGTCTGCCATCCGCTCGGCCGTCGTGTCGTACTCGACGCCGTCGAGCGAAGTGAACACACCCTTGCGCTCGGTCGTGGTGGCGAAAACCACGTCATCCTCGTCAGCGATCCGCTCGTAGTTGGTGTCGTAGGCCGGCTCGTGAGACGTGTCAGCCTCATCCTCGGAGTCGGTCTCCTCGGGCGGTCGGAGATCGTACTCCATGA